>Ga0115008_10000773_pt1 | contig 24914 bp, 26 predicted proteins | sample FraStrMetagenome_FD_87164 | JGI IMG/M metagenome (GOLD analysis project Ga0115008, IMG submission 87164) | Marine eukaryotic phytoplankton communities from Arctic Ocean - Fram Strait ARC3M Metagenome | ecosystem: Environmental > Aquatic > Marine > Oceanic | place: Fram Strait | collected...
CGTGTATCTCGAACAATTGGGCGGTCACCAGATCGAGAATATTCTTTCCTTGATTTATTTCCAGGTCCTTTTGCCATTTCAACGTCAACTTTCTCTCCACACATTCTTTTTCCATCGAGATCCTTCAATTATTTTTCATTTTACAGAAAATTGCGCAACGAAATTACTCTTGCAGCTTCTTCCGCGTCGCGCCTATCTTCAAAAACGACAAATCCATAGCCGGGTTTGAGATTTATTGATTTGATATGTCCGAAGCCTTTGAAGAACTCCTCTACATCGCTCATGCGCGCCTGATTCGGCAAATATCCAATGTAGAGCTGAGCCTCCTCGCGGTCCATTTTAACAGTTTACGAAGCTATAAAACAAAATGAAACTAAATTATTTAACAAAAAGCCACAGAAAACAACAGACTATGTTTTAACGTTTGAAACGGACTCAAAAATAACACCGCAATCTTGAAGGGTAATGAGAATAAGTTGGACTGGAGATTTCACCTGGTGCAAAAGCAAAATTCAGAAGGCCTAGGCATAAAGAAACTCCTTTCCCGAGCAAACTACGTAAAGCATCATCTCATCCTCTCAATGAAGGGGCACGTCTCCGAAGGTCCGAAAGGGTAGAATTCTCAAGCTTCGCTTTCCGCGAGCAGAGGATATTGCAGTAAGACAGAGGAATATGTTGTTGGCTTGGAACCGATATACAAGAACTACTTGAAAAAGTGGAGATCGTCAGGCTGGCATCTTTTTCTGGCAAATGAATAAATGGTGATAAAGAACGGAAAAAGAAGAATGCAAAAAATTATCTTTTGTGTGTTTTAAATTTTAACTATTAAGAATCAAATCGTTGTAAAAATGAATTAGAAACACATTCCTGCGACGTTCCCGTCTTACTGGAGATCGGCTAAGAGACCGATTATCAACTACCATTTCGTGGAAATAAACTTCTTTTCCGTTGATCATCTGGTTGTCGCAATATTTTTGGACGAGCTTCATATCATTACTTGATCTGAGTGCAACTTAACGTACAGTGTTAGGTTGATGCCCTTCAACGAAGTTCTAACCTAAGCCTTCTCTGACTTTAACGCGATGGGCTTCACAGAAAGCTGTTTCTACATCCGTCTCTTTTCTTATGAAATCCTTCAAATCTTGCCAGCTCGCTCTTGTTGTTAAATTTGTGACTTTCAAGCAGAAGTCTGTAAGAATTCTTGGTTGGCGACGATAAATTGGACTCTTGCTTCTGCTTCTTCCGCGACTGTTACTTCTTCCTCGCCCACGGCTTCGACTGCGGCTCCTCTTAATAAGAAGTTATGCAAGGTTTTTATAATCATTAACATACTTTGCGTCTCATGTCTCTAATAATTGGACCACCAGAGCGTCCATCATTGTCTCTGTTATTTTTTCCTAAAAATTAATTTATTAAATATTTTCGTAAGTCAAATTTTCGAAGTGTTTCAGCAGATCACCCGGAATTCACCTCCATATTTTATCCTTACCGGATTTTGCCCACTGAGGCACCGAAAATGAATCTTTAAAGTCTTTATTTCTTCTATCAAAGCTCTTTATATCTTTTTCGACTTAATCATAAAGAGTTAGATCACGTGTCATCCCGTTTCACAGTATTAAAAGTTGTAATATCGAAAAACTTATGTGGAGATTTAAAGAAGGTGTTGCAGATTAAATAAAGGCAGACCCTTACCTCGCGCAGGCTGAATATCAATTCTCTTTCCGCAAATTGTTGTGTCCCTTCCAAGGTCTTGAAGAGCCTTCTGTGCGTGTTCTTCTTCGTCGAATGTGACGAATCCTTGAATATTTATTACTGTTATGATAAACAAACTATAACTTGCCATATCCAGGCTTTAAATTGATAGACTTGACATTTCCAAATGGCTTGAATAGATCTTCAACATCATCCATCGTGGCTTCGTCCGGCAGATAGCCGACAAAAATTTGATGCTTTGGATTGTCAAACTGCGACATTCTATGAAAAAAAATTGAGTACGCAAAAATGTCAGAAAGCTTGAAGATTTTGGATATAAATTAGTCTAGGCAAAGTTCGAGCTTTGAGTAATTAGCTCCACTCATTTTCAAGTAAGTCGTCTACGTCGAGGTCTTCTTCAACTGGCTTGGAAATAACATGTTTTGATACTACAACTTCCTTCTTTTGAACTGTCTTTTCTTTCGCAGCGGCTTGTGCTTCTCCGGAATCGGAAGCTACGTTATCTGGCTATAAATGGATTAACGCATACAGATCATATCAAAACAAACCCAGATAGCAGGCTTCTTGTCCTTCATTCCAAAAAATACAGTGGCGCCGATCTCTTCTGCGTGAAGCTTTTTCCATGACCCGCTTGTTTTCTTTTTCATGATGAGCTCGAGTTTCGTACTTCCAATGTTGAGTCTTGATTTCGTTGCATTCACTTTACCCCAGAGCTCTGTAACAGCTAGAGACATCTGCGTTTTTCTTATGCCAAAACAGAACTGAATGGATCTTTAATAAACAAATTTCTAAAAACGAGACTTACATCAATTTCAACACGACAGTTTGAAACATTAACTGTTGTTTCTTTTGGAATCACTCCTGAAATCGCAGGTTATGCACAAAATTTTTCTGGTTTAAATTTTACCTCTGCAATAAATATTCAGCGTTATATTGGTGGGCGTTTGATGGAAGTCATATCTCGAATTTTCTTTTGACTTGAGCGCTGCTTCGTCGGGATGCACCCAATCGTGACTGAAAAAAAGGCGTAAAAACGAATATTTACCGTGGGCGGAAAGTGAACACATTGTCCTCTTTCTTTGTTTACTTTTCTGTTTTTTCACATCCCGCTTGATTGAGGAATGCAGTAAAGTCGGATGTTTTTCTTTCACAACAGGACCAGAATTTCATCCCTTCATGAAAAATAGGAACGCCAGGATGATAAGTGCAGCAGTTAGCGTTACTGGCTTCTCCTTTGTAAGTTTCTTGGCAGCCTGATCGGCTACAGGGCCAACCAACTGAAAGGAAGATACTGAAATCACTGACTATTGAGCGTTACGATACCTTGAACAGTCTTCGTCAAGTCAGCTCTATTCTTCTCCGCCAATTCCATCTTTGCCAGCTCAGTTTTGAGCGAGCTCAGAATTTTCGGTTTGATACAGCATTTTTGCTCAACTTCACTCTCCTCTTCACTTGCTTCTTGAGCCGCCAATTTCTCTCGACTTGGTGGTGCAGAGACATATGTTTCTTGCCCGTAGTTTTTTGCGTCTCTCTCTGAAAGCTTTTTTCACGTAGCTCATAAAAGTGCTCCTCGAACCTTTTGAAAAATCGGGTTTTTCTTTAGCGCCCGTATTTTTAACGTCGGGTTTGACAGGTGCTTCGCTCTTCTCTGGATTGTGCGGTCCCGCCGTGCAGCCCGGAATCGCCAAGAACTCGCCGAAATCTGTAACGCGTTTTTTGCAGCAGCTCCAGCCCTGAATTGCGGATAAGCAAAAATAAGAATTTAATGTTTCGAAATCGATAGCAGACGGATTTATATATTTTTTGTGACTAAATTAAGACATAATATTTATATATACCTTTATATAGATAATTTAAATTTATATAGACACGCTCCAATTTTGACCAAAAGCAATAAAGTAAAAGCACCTTGTACGCATCGTGAAAGACAGGCCCTCCGGGATGAAATCTGCACGCTTCAGGTCCGTTTTCGCTCTCTTCAAATTTTCCCTGTACGCTACACGCTTTATTGTAGCAAGTAAGCACCACCATTCTAAAGCAAAAACTCCTCTTCTATTTTCTTCCACTAATTTTGCATATATTGAGCAAATCTTCGATCATTCAAAAATTGCTGATTTGAACTCAAATGAGCAGCGGAGCCAATTGGCGACTGTTGAGAGAGAAATTGGCGCGAATTTCGCGTTTCAAAAGTGCTCTTTCTCTTTTTGACAAAATATGGATTAAAAGTTTTTTGTTACTAGAGAAAAGAATGAATTGAAGAAAATGGAAAACTCTGTTTCAAAAAATAAAGAAATAAATGCCATTACGGCACGATTTCTGTTAAATTCTCAGCACAGTAACTGTAGTTTATCCCATTTTTTGAAATCTTTGAGTATTTTGTTGATAATCATCTGATGCAGCATATTGCGCAACTGTCAGTTGCCGAAAATCTCCGCTCGAATCATAGCTGATGAAAAAATAGATTTCACCTCATTCACTCAATTTGATTTTAAAAGAGCAAAATTCTTGAAATGTTTGTGCAAAAAACTATGAGACAAACTTTTGGAATCTCGAAGCAAATGATGAGCTCTTGCAAGTCAGCCATACAGCGGTAAAAAATAAAATAAAGAAAAAAGTCTACAACGAGACATTCAGAGACCACAAGCGTGAAGCTCAGAAATTTCAAGCTCTTCTGAACGAGTCCGAGAAGAAAGAAAACAAGTTTCCGTATTTCCGCAACGTCACAAAAGTTAAGATAACTCCTCCTAAAACCGGGCAGTTCTTTTGAAGATGCAAAACACGAACTCTTACTGTACAAAAAATACTATGAATAAACCATTTTATCAATAAAAATAGATAGCCTTACGAGACTAGTTTTGTTCTTTTCAGATGTCGGAATTCTGGGTCTCGCAGGGGCGAGTCTATTGTGAGTTCTGTAAATGCTGGTATGCAGATAACAAAGTAGAGAAGGAAACTCATGAGAGGTACGATCAAGAGCATTTTCGATTCTGTCAATAAATGAAAATTTAAGAGGTTCAAAGCATCAAGAGCTTAAGACAAAAGCGCTTGCTTCTATAAGAAAAATCTCAGAATTTAATGCCAAGGAGCAGGACAAAATTGAGTGTTTCCTTGCTGAAGCTGATAGAGCTGCGAGGGTAACTTCCAAAATTACAATCAGCCAATTTAACAAAAACTTTAGGAAGCATACAAACGCGACCTAAGAGAATCTGGCATCACAGCAAAAAGTCTGAAGCGTCAAAGACGTGACGAAGAAAAGCAAAAGGAAATTGAGCTTGAAAAAGAAAAGCAAAGACAAGAAGCTAAAGATTGGCATGAAGCTAAAGACTCTGGCGGAAATATATACTATTGGAATTCGAAAACGAGAGAAACGAGGTGGAAGCCTCCTCCGGTAAGATAAAAGCATTCTAGCCGGTTTATAAATATTCAGATGTGGGAATGCAAAGCCAAATCCATCGAAGCAGCGGCTGAAGAAGGTGCTTCGAATGTCAAAATCAGCAAGGTATTGACAATTAAAAAGCGTCTCCTTTTCAGAAATATATTTTTAGCCATCCTTCAAAAAATCTGGGAAAGGGCTTTTTAAATCGAGTGCCGGTACAAATAACACTGCGAACTCTGTCACATCAGGACTGAAGAAAAACTCAGCCTTCGCTAAGACCCTGTCTTGGAAGGTAGGAATTATATAATTTCCTATTTATAAAACTTTATGTAAAAAGATTCCTCTAACCAAATCAACAGGGCGCTGATGACGGTAAAATTGGTAGCAAACGATCCAACGACGTAGCTTACGGTACTTGGGTCCCCAAAAAAGTTGAAGAAGTTCACGAAGAAGTAAAGCAAGAAACCGCGGAGAGTCTTGGACTTCCCCCAGAGGCTGATGCTTTTTATGAAGAAGAAGCAAACGACAAAGAAAAATATAAAGGCTTTACATTTAAAGAAGACAGATTTCAAATTGGCGACGAGAAACAAGCTGAAGTAATATCTATAGAAGAATCATCAGAGGTAAAGAGCTCGTAAACACTGATTTTTAAAAGCTTTTTTAAGCCTGTTGCCTTCAAAAAGAAGACGTTCGGCGGAAAAACTAGGCAACGAACATTGGACTAGTATCTTTTTTATCTGTCTTGAAAACTGCCCTTTATGTTCACCATCATTTCGAGCAATTTATTTGAGAGAAAGTCGAAATGGGATGGTGAATTTAAAAAATGTCCGGAAAAATTTGCGCTGAAGTCTTTTACGAATTTTGGCCATGGGTATCGACGATTGCCGTTTTGTCGGTGGACAAATTCACTGGCTTTTTTGACTGGCTCTTTGCGAGGGCAGGTAAAAAGATTCTAGAATTATGCTTACATATTCAAACACATTCATGAATAGTATTTTAATGATTTATAAAACAGAGATTTTTCTTTTAATATTATTTGCAACATGGTTACTTCCAAGATCACGATTTTATCAAATTATAGAGCGGCTGAAAGTCCTGGACGTTCGCAACTATGTGATGAATTCGTTCTTAATTCTTTATATAATCCTCCCTGCATTGTTCGTTGTCTACATCTATTTATCTGTGATCGCTCTTCACTTGTATCGCTGGCATCGCGGCCAGCTGCTCAATGTCGTCCGAAGGGATGATACGCCGCTTCGGAAGTTCGTCAATGTTATTTGCTACTGCTGGTCGGTTCACGCGCGATTGTGGCACTCGTACGAGGTCATTGGCTTTGAAAATGTGATAAAGCTTCAGCAACAAAAAAAGGTACTCCTCTATTTCTTCTTTTTATTTTAAAATACAATTTTAAGGGACTCATGATTGTTTACTACCATGGCGCACTGCCGCTCGACGTTTACTACCTCAATTCATGGTCCCATGTTAACCATTCCATCCCTCTGCGCCCTGTCGTAGATCACTTCATGTTCAAAGTTCCCGGCTTTCGTCTTTTACTCGACGCCTTTGGCGCTCTTTGGGGACCACGCAGTCGTCTTGAAGAGGTTCTTCGCGAAGGGGAGATTGTCATTGTCTCTCCAGGTGGTGTTCGCGAGGCGCTGCATTCAAAACATTACCAGCAAATTTGGGTAAATGATAATTGTGAATATATTTATTGACGAAAAATAGGGGAAACGGGATGGTTTTGCCAAAGTTGCTGAAGCAGCTCAAGTCCCAATTGTGCCAATGTTCACAGAAAATGTGAGACAAGCATTCGACTTCCCAAACAGATTCAAAGGTGAGATCATGCGAAGACTTTACGAATATACGCGCCTTCCGTTTTCGCTTTTATTCGGTGGCTTCCCGGTCAAACTCAAAACTTATATCGGCGAACCAATCGGTAAATTACCAAAAAATCATCACAACAAGCTATCTTTTTATCAAAGACACGATTGGAAAATCAGTTGACGAGATAAGAACTGAAGCTCAATATGCGATAGAAGACTTAATCAAAAAACATCAACATTACAGGTATTGCCTGTTTAATCACCAGATTGTGAATAAAATGTTTTAGAAATGATTGGTGGAAGGGTCTGCTTTTTTCCCTGAAGCAACGCTTCGTGAACTGAACTTCATCTTTTTCCCCTTACTAAAAGCTCAATACATTAAGTCCGTTTACTATGAAAACATATAAGTTATATGATATAACAAATTGAAAACTGTTACCTACTTTTTACTGCTAATTGATGCACTTCCGATAATTTTCTTTATTTCTTCACGTTCGAAACATGTGGCCACTATTCAACAACGAAATTTCTTAAATAATAATTAAGTATGAGTGAAAATGATGAAGTCTTGTTTGATACCAAAGAGAACAACGACGAGAATATACCCGTTGATCAGCGGTCGATAAAAGTCACTATTCGCTCGAACTTGGATCCCATCGTTATAGAAATCGCTGGCGATGACAACGTGGATTTTATCAAGCAAAACATTCTTATCGGTATGCTTGAAACATGTTTTTGCTTTGATTATTCATTTTAGAGCTCGAAAAACGGGGAAAACCGCAAAAAGTATCGGACTTGATTCTTATCAAAGACGATGAAGTTCTTGATAATGGAGCAGAAGAGATTCATTTCCTAACAAACGGAGAAGGCCACCTTGATTTAGAACTCAAATTTCCACATCGGCTAAAACGCCAGCGATTTTCAGACGAGTCTAACGAAATTCGGAAACGAAACGCTATAAATTCCAGAACCCGCCTACGTAACTGCGTACTGCTTCAGAAAAACTTCCAAGCATGTATTGGTACGCCTTCTATCTCTTTTTTCTTTTTAATTATCTCTCAAAAGATTCCTGCCAGACAAATAGCGATCCTCGCGATCGGAAAATAATTGACGTTGACGAGTTGGAAAACAAGGAAGAGCCAACCGGTCGTGATCTTGGATACATGGTTCGAGATATGGCGACATCAATAAGAACTTGGTCTTATCAGCTTGATCAAATGGTTCGATGACTATTTTAAACTTTATCAATATCCTAGTTATAGTCAAAATTACTTACGAAATGTCATGAAAATCCCGATGAATCTAATGACTCCTATGAAAACGCTAGTCGCCTAGTTCAGGTGAACTTAAGCTCTAGAATTGATCTGTAAACGATTCTTTAAAGAACAACATGGATGCAGCGCGCTACATGTCGCATCAGCTCAATCATTTTACACAGTTCGTCGTCCCACTCGGAGATGATCCGCCAAGAAAACTGTCTGTCTTGCCAGACCTCATAAAAGATTCGCTCTAATCAGACACCAACTCAATGTCTACAAGCAATTCCTGATCCGTATTGAATTTTCTGTAATTACTTTCCTGTTTTTATCTCTTTAGACTGCCAAAATAATTTTAGTGGAACTCAAATCTATCTTATGACAATCAAATCATTATTTTTCAAAAAAAACTAAATGATTTTTTGTATCTAAATACAGGATTTACTAAATTATATTTGAAGATATGGCTCCAGATCCAGATGAGAATTTCGATAGGCAGTATTCGCTCGAGGAGCTCGTTGATTGCAGTGAGCTTGTTGTCCCCGAGAAACCAGCAGCGATCGGAGTTGGTGCTGAAGGAGACCCTCGACTCATGATAAAAGAAATTGTTAATGAGAACTTCAAGTCTTATGCTGGTACGAAAGTTATTGGTCCATTCCACAAGGCGTTCACGTCAATCATCGGACCTAACGGCTCTGGAAAATCAAACGTCATAGACTCGATGTTGTTTGTCTTTGGATATCGAGCGCAAAAGATTAGATCTAAGAAAGTCTCTGTTCTGATTCACAACTCAACAAAACATCCGAATTTGCAGAAAGCAATTGTATCTGTCAAATTCCACATGATTGTGGATCGCGAAGGGGATGCTTATGACGTCGTTCCTGGTACTGAATTTACAGTCAGTAGAACTGCATTCAAAGACAACTCATCCTGCTATCATATCGACGGAAGAAAGACAAATTTTAAAGAAGTCGGGAAATTTTTGAGAACAAAGGGAATCGACCTTGATCACAACAGATTTTTGATCTTGCAGGGCGAGGTTGAGCAGATCTCACAAATGAAACCGAAAGGTGAGATCATCCTAAAATAACATTTTACTAATCATTTTCAAGCTGAAAACAAGAATGAAGAAGGTATGCTCGAATACCTGGAAGACATAATCGGTTCTTCTCGTCTGAAACCTCTTATCGACAAGCTCGGGCATCAAGTAGAACAGCTCAATGATCATAGAAATCAGCGAGAGGGGCGCCTGAAAATTGCGGAAACAGAGATGAACAAACTCAAGCCAGAATATGAAGCTGGCGTTGCGTGGATTCAAAGAAAAAATGACATGACTCGGGATATTCATAAAATTCGCCAAGCTACGATTTATCAGTGCAACGTCAAAACTAAACGAGATCAAGGAGGACTTCAAAACTTGGAGGAAGAGCTTACTCTTCTTGAAGATGACATCAAGAACTACAAAGTATTAAACAAAGGTTAGATCGTTTTTGGTGAATCTGGGTTACTTTTTATATTAGATATTCTCGTTGAACAAAAGAAATGCAAAAAGAAGCACACTAAAATTCGAGATGCAATGCACAAATTAACAGATAAAATCGCCGAGTCCGAGGGTACTGCAAAGGGTTTAAAAGAAGAGCAAAAAAATATCAAAAAGCGTCAGGCAGCTCTTGAAAAAGAGCTTGAGAAGGAAGAGAAAAACGTTAAGAAGTTCCAGGAGATGCCTGTCAAGTGTGAGCAGGAAACAGAAGAGTTAAATGAAAAGTTGGAACAACTCGTGATTGACGAGAAAAATCAAAACAACGATTACGAGACGGCTATCCAGGAGGTTGGAGCAAAAACGAAAGATCTTCGGAAGCAAAAAGCTCCTCTCGAAAAGAAGCTTCTGGAAGTCCAAAAGTAAGTCACAATCAATATTCTTAAAGGAATTCAATTTTTAGCTCGGTTAATGAAAAGAAACAGATTCTCGACCAAGAAAAGGCTGTTCTCGACGAATATACCGCAAAATATGATCGCGAAAAGAATAAGCTTCACGAGATGCATGATTCAATTAAAGCAGCTGAGAAAACTGTAGCAGATAATGCGGAGAAGAAGAACCAGCTTGAAAATAGTATACCTGAGATGGAAGAGGCTCTTCGAGAACGCCAGATCGAAGTTGAGAAGATGAAAAACGAGCGACCGAATATCCAGACGAAAATTGAGCAGCTCAGCTCAAAGCTTGCTGATGCTCAACAAGAAGAAGGCGGCGGACGAAGCCGAGGCAAAGTGCTCGACTACGTCATGAACTTGAAAAGTAAAAAGATTGTTCCTGGAGTTGTCGGCCGACTCGGTGACCTTGGTGGTATCGACCAACGCTACGACGTCGCGCTTTCGTCCTCTTGTGACATGGATTACATCGTTGTCGAGCGCGCTGCAGACGCTACAAAGATCTTAGAATACGTGAAGCGTGATAAAGTAGGCGCTGTCAGATTTTTTGCCCTCGACAAAGTTCGGCCATTCGCACCTGCAGACCAGTTCAACCTTCCCGGACCCCGACTTGTCGATCAAATCCGTTGCGATCGTGAGGACTTGATGGGCTGCTTTTTCCAAGCTTGCGGGAATACTCTTGTCGCTCGTAATTCGGAAGAGGCGGAGCGATTTGCCTTCAACAGCGGCGGACGACACAGAGCTGTTTCACTTGACGGCGTTCTTGTTGAGTCAAGCGGTGCCATGACTGGTGGTGGTGGCAGGAAGCAATCTGGCGCTATGGGAGAAAAGCCACAGATTAATGTGCGAAAGGAGACTGTTTCTGAGGACGAGATCAATGAGATGAATAACGCTTTGAATGATTTTCGTCAAGAGTTACGTGACCTTGATTCACAAATACGCGAGGCTAACGGATTTATCGCGCGGACAACTAAAGAAATTGCAAAGAACAAAGTAAAAGAATCTTTAAAGACGCATTTTCATCTTATTACTTTAGTCGGACCTTCAGCAGCTTAATGCTTCTTATGATACTGCCTTGAAAAAGATTGACATGGTAAAAAAGAGCATCAAAGACCAAGAAAAACGATTGAAAGATGCGACTCCAGATAAGAAGCGTCTGCACGAGCTGGAGGATGCCATGAAAGATGCGGAATGTGAATGGGGCGCTACAAAGGTGAAGAACAATCGAGTTATTTTACCTAACGATTTCTTAGGCGTCTGCACAATCTGTCCAAGAGGAAGTCGATGAGATCAACAAGCAAATCACTGCGATGGGCAAAGGAAAGGTCGAAGGAATCAAGAAACTCATGCAAAAGACAAAAGACGCCATCAAAGACAGCAAGAAGAAATTGCTGAAACTCGCCAATGATCTCAAAACTGCCAGCCGAAAGCAGCAGACCGTAAATATTGCTAGCAAATCTGTTAATTAATCATATTTAGGCGGAAGAAAACCTTCAAACTCTCAAAGACGAAAAAGAAGAAAAGGCAAAGAGACTGACTCAAATTGCAGAAGAAATGGACAAGCTTGCAGCTGAATACGCTGAAATGAAGGACGATCTCGTCGATATTGAAAACGACCATCTTAGTGCCGCGGTCGAAGCTGAGAAAGAGATTGATGCAAAAGTCGCCGAGTCCGAGAAGGCGATTGAAACGAAACTCAACGATATAAAAAAATTTCAAGGTAAATACTTTTGTAGTGAACTCATTTCGTAACAGTATTTTAGCGCAACGAAATGATCTTCAGTCTAAGCTCGTTCATTATGAGACAAAGATTGCGGAAGCAATGGAATCTTTAAAGAACTTGTCACTTACGTCAACGGGTGAGAATGACGAGGATCTTACCTTTCCGATCATTCCCGATGAAGACTTGGCTGATATAGATACAAACGCTGTTTCCCAGCAAGCTGCGAAAACGAAGGCAGCTCTTGATGAATGTAAGGTCAACTCGGCAACAATTATGATAGAACACCATTTTAGCTCGTCCGAACCTGAGTGCTATGAAGGAGTACCGCGATAAGAACGAGGTCTACACGAGCAGACGAGACGAGTTCAATGAGATCAACGATGTCAGAAATCGAAAACGAGAGATGCGTAATGACCTCATGAAAATGCGTAGAGACGGTAAATAGTTAAATCCGTTTGCAATGCTGATTGAAGCTTCTTCAGAATTCACCAAGGGCTTTGAAATTATAACCGCCAAAGTCAAGCAAATGTATCAAATGATCACCATGGGCGGTGATGCAGAGCTTGAGGTAAGATTTTTTAAATGAAAAAATGGCGAGCAATATCTAGCTTGTGAACACCCTTGCTCCATTCGAAGAGGGTGTTGTCTTCACGGTACGACCGCCAAAGAAGAGCTGGAAAACGATTATGAATCTGTCAGGTGGCGAAAAGACCCTATCGTCTTTGTCGTTGGTTTTTGCGCTCCATCATTACAAACCAACGCCTCTCTACGTCATGGATGAGATTGATGCCGCGCTGGATATCAAAAATGTATCCATTGTTGCTAACTATATCAAGGTAAGTAAAAAAACAACGAGCAAGACGTTACATTTTTATTTAAGGATCGTACAAAGAACGCCCAGTTTGTTATCATCTCGCTCCGTAATCAAATGTTTGGTCTTTGCAGCCGACTGATCGGAATTTACAAGACCCATGACTGCACCAAGCTTGTACTTATGGAGAACGACCCTGATGAGGTTGCGAAGAGAGCTGAGGAACATGGCGAGCGAGAGCGCACTCCTTTCACAAGCGCCGCTAATGTTTCAGCTTCATAAGTTCACGTAACATCATTTATTCACTGCCCCTGACTCTCACATTCCACGGAATACCGACACATACACTTCCTGTCAAATATATACTGTGTAAGTAATCAACGTGACATAGAATGGTTGCTGATCGGCTATCAGACGAAGTTGATGCGATTTATAAAATAACAGATGGAAAAGTAAAAGCTAGAAAAGAGAATGACTCCACAATTCTTATTGCACTCCCTGGACCAGCTGGTTCACCGTGGGAGAATGGAATGTACTCGATAGTCGTCTCGTATGGTAAACGTGAGTTTCTAAAAACATTTTCAAACATGGAAATAAATCTAGAATATCCCGACGTTGCACCGACAGTGCGGTTCTCACCAGCTATATCACATCCTAATATCTTCGCAAGTGGTAAAGTGTCCCTCAAGGTGCTCGAAAACTGGACAAAGAAGTTTACTCTCCTTGAAATTGTTGCAAATCTCTACGAAATTTTGAAGTGTCCAGAAGTAGAAACTGACCAGCCATCAAACCTGGAAGCAGCCTATAACTATCTCAATGACAAAACGTAATTTAATGCAATAAAATCATATTCAAAGTTTTTTTAAGCTGCTATGAATCCAATGCAAAAAAGATTGCCGTCGATCTTGAATCTAAAAAGCCCCGGGAAATCAAGTTATGATGTCAATCGCTGATGGAAACCTTTGAATAGAAATTCAGCTTTATCTTAGGACATAATATTTTACTGTGTACATTCTGTCAACTGCCAAAGTTTTAAATAAAACCCTTCTTAGGCAGATCAGCAGCAAAGTCTCAACAGTAATTTTCAAGGATTTGTGGCCAAGAAAAAAACTTGTCTCTAAAAGACACAAGCTAAATTATCTTCTTGAAAGTCACCGGCCGGAAATTACTGGATATTCGATAAGCTTATAAAGTATCCTCTGCTTCATCTAGCTTATTTTTATTCTTCAAAAGTGGTAAGCCGTTGATAAACAGCTGCTCGTTTGAGCTACGAGACTCACCTAGATTGGCTAGTGAAAGTTAAGTCAAGAGAAATTAAGTTACATATGTGACCGCAATTTGCAACGATTATGACACCTCTAAAAATATTATGTATATACTCCGTGTTGAAGCAGGTTCACGGAAAGCAGGGCATCACAGAAAAGTTGCTAGAGAAGCTCTTTGTGACAAATGATTACAACCCAGACGTGAGGTACATCATCTATTTAAAAAAAATTATTTGAGCCATTTTTTAGACCAGTTTACGATGCAAAAGATCCTGTCACTGTTAGATTTAGAATAATAATAAATCAGATTCTTGTGAATGGGCTTTTTAAAGTATTGATAAAAATCTTAAGGTTGACCGAATTAATTTTAATCACTTTCAAAAGCCTCTGTTTGGCCGTATCAGAAGTCAATCAAAAAGTCGACATCAAACTTTGGTACTTACACGAGTGGCAAGATGATCGTCTAAGCTGGGATCCCGCCGAGTATGGCAACATAAAATATCTTCATATTCCCTCTGACAACTTATGGAAACCTGATTTGGCTATTTATAATAACGCTGATGGTGATTTTATAATCATGGAGACTGTCCGAGCAAAAGTGTCACACACTGGATCAGTTGTTTGGAAACCGCCAATTATTGCAAAGACCTTCTGTGAGATTTTAGTTGCCGACTTTCCATTCGGTATGAGTTCTGCCTGTTATTTTATCAGATCTTTGTAGATACACAAAACTGCACCATGAAAATAGGAACATGGACTCATAGTCAGTTTCATATCGACATCATCAGCTTCGACGACGGATTCAACGAGTTATTCTGTTGCGAAGAAGGTGATCTTTCTGCATATGAGCAAAATGGTGAGTGGGAGCTTTTGCGAACTGGTTGCTGGAAGCATTATGTGAAATATGACTGCTGCGATGAGATCTATTTGGACACAACGTTTCATGTTATACTAAAGAGAAGGCCACTTTATCTTATTTTGAATATTGTCTTTCCCACGATTCTGTTTTCATTGCTCTCTTGTGCTGTATTTTATCTTCCAGGTTACTCATAACTTATAAGTCATGATAAATATATTTTTTAACAATTTTTATAGCGGACGAGTGCGAAAAGATTACTCTTTGTATCTCCGTTTTGCTCTCATTAGTGGTCTTTCTTCTTGTAATTGTTGACACGATTCCTCCGACAGCATCCGCTGTACCAATGCTCGGCATCTACATTCTCTTTACCATGTCCCTGAATAGTTTTTCTATCGTTCTCACCGTAGTCGTTGAAAACATCCATCATCGTGGCCCAGAAACGCACGAGATGCCCCAGTGGATGAGAAAGGTCTTTATTGACTTTCTTCCACGGGTGCTCTTCCCGTCCACAATGAAGACTCTCTCCCCTCATGGACCTGAAGAGCCAACCATGGCTGGGATTTTTAAAGGGACACAGGTACTCATTTATGACTTCAAAATTTCTATTTTATTTTAAGAGATATCGACAAATTGCGAAATTAGCAGGCGAAGACGACAGTTCTGATCCACTCTTGTTGAATTCGGATGTACGTCGGGCGATCATGGGTGTCGAATATATGGCCAAAAGCTTCAAAGAAGAAGAATATTACAATCGATCACGAGCAGAATGGAAATATGTCGCTTTCGTCCTTGATCAGCTTCTTCTCTATGTTTTCATAGGTATGATTTTTCAAAATTCTTTAACCTATTTTCTGTAGCAACATGTCTACTTGGATCAATCGCTATTTTTGGAACGAACAGCATTGATCTGCTAATGGCAGCTTGGCAGACAAAGAAGAGAGATAGCTACATGGACGAGAAAAACATCTACCCTAATCAAGATATCTGTTTCTCGTACTTTTCAGAAGACGATATGGAGATTGTTCTTGCAGAACAAGAATATCAGCGAGAACTCAAGCAACTTCAAGATGAAGCAAATTGGGAACTTACGGATAGAGACTGATAAATCACTTAAAAATTTCAATGCATTTTTCTTCCATTTTTAAAATAAACTTGTTTATCTGTATACCATAAGTCTTAGGAGTTATCTGATAACATTGTTAAAGCTCATATTGAGCAGGTCACTTTTCGAGATATAATCTCGCGACAATGTCTCGTCCAATTACAAAACCGATCCGTATCGTTGTTACCATATTTTTGAGCCTGAAAAAAACAAAATTCTAAGTTCAGTTTTTCGTTTAAAAAATTGACCATGTTTTTTTAAGAAAAAGAGCTGATCAAATCGAATGAGCCAAGAAGTAAGAATCAACTGGTGGGAAAGAAAGGACTATCACGATCTAACTTTTGCTCAAAAATGTACCTTAATTTGTAAAGGTAAAAACCCTCTTTTTTTTCTAGAATGTAATTTCATTTATAGATGGTATTGAGCTTTTCGGGCCTGGTCCTGATGGGCAGCTTTGCGAAAACCGTCATAACCTCAGAAAATATGTGAGGGGTAGAGTCAAGTGGAAAACTGAGATAAGGGATAATAAAACGGTTTACTTGGACTCAGTTACGAATTCCAGAAGTTCAAGCGAATGCGTTCCATCGACATCAAATTCGGAGTATCTTCCACCTGCAACAACCAAAATATCTTCTCAACCACATAAACCCAAAACACGAAATGGAATTCCTGAATTTAAACAGTCGACAGCTCAGCCTGTAACAAGTGAGCAACAAAAAGCGAAAATGATTATTGAGACCGCGAAGAAAAATAGCGTGCTTGTGCTTTCAGATACTGTCTCTGAAAATATAACAGCAGAAATGAGCGATTTTAAGCTTCCGCCAGTAATGGTCACAAAAAAATCACCACCGAAAGAAAAGAAAAAGAAGAAAGTTATTGAGAAGAAAAAACCTGACGCGATTGCTGAGCATGAAAAGTTTAACAGAAGTTTGAATGATAGAGAAGATCCTCTTGTTGCGTTGACGAAGAAAAAGTCGAGCAGAAAAAAGAAACCAATAATTTATAAAAAACGAATGGCCCTAACGATGGCGCAAGAAATAGATGATCAACCTCAGGCTCCGAATAAAAATATAACAGAAATCAGCTCAGCGTTCGAAACTCCAGGGAGTTCATGTGATATCAATCGGGCGGGTTGTTCGAGTGAGACATTTGTCAAGAACACAGAGAGTCAAGCAAGCGATAAAAGCATCGATCTATTCCAGCCAAAGGAAGAAGAATTCAATAAGAAAAAAGTAATGGAAACTGAAAATAATAGAAGATCACCTCGAAAAAAGAAGAAAAAAATGGAAAAAACGCATGATGATAATGGACTTCCATATTTCTCTGATAATACTCCTGAGCCATCTCAAAATACTGTACCATATCAACCAGTTGTGTCAACTGAAAAAAGAGAAGAAATATCAAGACCGAGTCGACAGTTGCGTCGTGATCCTTCGACAAGCAGTCAGTCTTCAGGAGGACCACCGTCTCCGAAGATTCAAAGAGACAGGGCAACTGGCAAGAAAGGGCAGTGGAGATCGGTTCTTGTTTTATCAGGTAATCGAGTTTGAATTTTTAATATTATCTCAATAAAAATTTAAAGATGATGATGAAGAAATCAAAAACATGTCTTTGAAGCGTAGATCACGATTGTCGTTTGAACCCCGACCTACCCAATCCTCAAGTTCTGACGATGATCAAGCTGTAGGAAAAACTCATGTAGCAGTAGAACAATCTATCGTTATTGAGGACACGCCAGAAGTTCAACGAAAAGAATACGACTCATTCAAAGACTACGACTATCGAGGTAAAATTTTATTGATATCCAAGATCAATCTGATAAATAATTCAGCAGTCACTTCAACTGGGCCTGTTAAGACACCCTGTGAAAAATCTCAGCAGGGTGCCTTCTCCGGCGAGTCGGCCGAAGATGATGTTTTTACTCAGGAACAAAATCACTCAATACTGACTGCCAACAATGTGCCAACAACTAATCTGACTCTGAACACTTCTGCTACTCTCGGAAAAAGAACAAAGACCGTTAAAAGAAATCGGACCGTCTCGGGAAAGACAAAGACTTACAATAGCTCAGACGATGAGATACCGACTACAGAGAGTGATATTATGAGAAGAGGAAGCGCGATGAAACGGCGACCAAAGAAAAAAGACTGTGTGACCAGCTGGTTACAGGGAGATGACGTAAAAGAAGTCTCACTTAGGTACGGGTAGAATATTTTTTAGCAATTTAAATTTAAAAAAGCTCTGTAAGTAGCTTCGTAACATATATTTACCCAACAAACGCCCCGGAAAAACAAAAAACTCGCAGCGTTCCAAGCCTAATGCTAAAAAAAGAAATGCCTCGTCCCAGAAGCCAGACACCGTCGAAGAGATCATAGACTCGTCTCCCGAAGCGATCATTGTCAAAAAGAATCCACGGCGTGGTCCACGACGCGGTCGACAAAAATAGTTTTCGGGATGAAAACTTGCCAAAGTTCAAACTGTACATTTTCCTCACAGAAAAATTTTGCCTTTTTCATACAGACAAACATTTATCAAGAACCACTTACGAAGTCGTTTGACATAATTTTAACTCTTAGATCATGTTAGGGATCGATCCTGCGCAGATCGTTCAAAACATATACAGTAATTCGGAACTGAGCAGTGAGCACAAAGAGAACTCGGAGATTGGGCTGCCCAAGGAGGATGTGCTGAATCAGCTCAATCTGATAGGCATGTGGCCCCTGGTTTAATGTAGCTTAAATCATCTTTCAGGAGTGCCATCGCAATTCATCGAATTGTTAGCTGGTAAAATTGATGAAGAGCTCGGTAGCGAAATTATACACATCACAAAAGAGGATTTTCTGCTGATTTTCAGCAACTGGATTGAAGAGTTTCAAAATGCTGACGAAGGTTCGTACTACAACGACAGCTTCGCTGACTTGTGCAATGCTTCTCAGCTCTCTGATAGTCGACCTGACCTGTCAGGAACTTATTCCCAAGGTATTTTTGGCCGTTTTATTGCTAACCTACCAATTTGTAAAGGGGATTCCCCGGCTTCTTCGATATCGGGAGAAGAGAATCGAGATTCAGTGAGTCAGCTCTCGTCGATCACTCGGTCGTTTTCTATTCCCGCCCATCTTAATCGGCCTTTATACGACGAGACCATTTCTGTTGGGAGCTACACGGGTAATGAAGTTTATTTAACTAACTAATTTTTAGCGGCTCTTGGAGAGATAACGAATACTGGTAATCATTTAAATATTAACAATTGTTCATTTACTCTTTGATTTATCACAGTTTAACATGCATCGTTAATTATTTTTTTTGAGCTTGTTTTTCGGACACAATTCGAACGTCTTTTCAGGTTATGGAGGCCAGAGTCCAGTCAAAAAGCTCAAAGAGTCGAACTCAATGGAGCTGTGTAACTCAAAGCTTGCGACTGAGATCGCAAACTACAAGACGTACTACCAGAAGAGTCTATCCGAGAATGAGCGTTTGCAGCAAACACTGGACGTGAAAGACAAGGATTTTAAAGCGACTGTAGACGAGCTTGAGCAGCTAAAAAAACAGTACAAAATGATGAAGCTCACAAATGATAATCTCAATGCAGACATAGGTATCTTAAGATCGTATATAAATTTTTATTTAAAAATATTAAAGATCATATGAATGAGATCAGAGAGGCAAGCCGAAAAAAGGACTTGCGGATTAAAGAGCTGGAACATGAGCTCAAGTCTGTCAATGAAGACTGCGAGAGAGCATGGGAGAGAGCGAATACATTGAGCGCAGAAAAAAATCAACTGATTTCGGATCTGGAAGAGGAGCGATCGAGAAATATTGTTCTTCGGCAAGAAATGACCATAGATCGACAGGTAAATCGAAATCTTGGCATGCTCTGCTTTACTCTAGTACCTTAAGGAGATGGCAAACCAAATGAAAGATCTCCGAGTCGACTGCGAAGGACTTCGACAAAATCTTGAAGACGAGAAAGTCCGCTGCGCTCAAGTCGTGAAAGAATCGGAGGCGAGATGCCGCGAAGTCGAAGAATACAAAGCACGTGTCAGTGAGCTCGAGGAGAAAATGCACGACTCTGGAGAAGTCATCTACTTCGCGCCGGAAGAGTGCTCGCGACAAAAGGTTTCGATCAGATCCTTGCCCTTTATTTTCTAACCCACTCTTCAAATAAATCAAAATCACTGCCATCACAAGCTAACGCCTGTTTTTAAGAATTTGCAGGATGAGCTAGAATGCAGCAAGGATTACAAGCATTTCCAATTCGAAGAGCTGCAGAGCCTTAAGAAAAAGCTGGATAAAGAGAGTCGCAAAGCTGAGATTGCTCTGAAAGACAAACAGGAAGGCGAAGAGGTTATTGCTCGACTAGAGAGGGAGCTAAAGTCTGTCAGGTACGCTGTCGTCGAGAAACTGCTTATTTATCTTATCCAAGAGCGATGACCCAAGCTCAAAAGATGCCTGAGCCGGTTGTCAGTAAAGTCGAAGTAGCAACTGTCTCGATTCAGACATCTCCAATGAAGGAACTGAAGAAAGAACAGCCTAAAAGACTTTCAGAGCAACCTCCTACCGTAAGTTTAAAATCGTCAGTGACTTTTAAGCCAATCTTTCCAGAAAACCCAAAATCGCTCGCTGGTGAGATACCCGGTGCTTTCGACTATCTTTGCTCTCTGGTGCGCTCTCTTGTCCATTCTTATTTTGATGATTTCAAACTGGGAAGGACCGATCATCGATTACTCCTGCCCAACATTATCAGGAGGGGGTTCTATTCAGTTCGTCTAATCATCATTGCTCCATTAACAATCATTCCAAACATTCCATAACCCATCATGTCAGCAACGATCCACTAAAAAGGACAATCTTCATCACAACAACTCACATCTCACCATCAAACATATTCATAACCGTCATTTCACTATTCTCAAAAATAAGCCACGTTTTCTCTTGCCACCTGTTTTTTTCTACTGTAACGCTACAAGATAGTACCTCAAGCCCTTCATTATATCTGCCTCCCCTTCATAACTAGTCTATGAAACTTACTTTGGTAAATTATCTCTAAACTCAGTTCGAAATTGCAAATTCTCACAATAAAGAAATTCGCTCCTGACAACTCAGAAAAGAAGAGATGATGAAAGTCTCTTCTTGTACATTTTTTTTATAAAAATATCATTTATATATTATAAAAATAGAAGAATTTCTCAGCAAAATTACAGTACGGAAATATAGTACGGAAGCAGGCGATAAAACGGAGCAATGCATCATCAAAACTTGATCGCACTTTTTACGCGCGTCGAGTTAGTTGAAGATTTAGGAGCGATCTTAGCGTTCAGCTCTGCGTTGTCTTTTTTAAGTGCTGCATGACGAGCTTTAAGGGCGGCAACGGTTTTCTTCATCTCTTCTGATCTGTCGATTTGCTCTTCGAAATCAAAAAGGAGACCCTTGGGTAGAAGTTAGGATGATTTATGGATGATCACTAGTCATTAACAAGCTACTGTACCTCTTTTCCGTAGAGACCCATATTCTTGTGAAGTTTCGCTCCACTGTTTCGCGTGCGCTCTCGTTGTTGTTTTAAACGGTTGAGCTCGTCCCGCTGGCATTGTAGTTCCGCCTCGGCCTGGAAGTAACTGTCAGTATTTTGAAAAAAAATGATGGATCAAAAATATGGCAGACTACCCCGTGTAGTGCCATTGTTGGATGTGCGTCACGAAACGTTTTAACTGGATACGGACTTCGTACGATTATAGCTACTTGATGGACTTATGTTACTTTATTGCTTCGGGACCAGGGCTCGGATTGCTCTTGCTTGTTCACCTAGAAGAAACTCGGAGCTACTTCGTTCATTCAAACCTCAACAGAGATGTTGCTTTTGATGTTCGACGCAGCTGTCGACGGGAAAGTACCATTCGTGCAACCATTGCGACGTAACTACAATTTGTTGGGCCGTAAGACAGAGAAACCTTATTTCGGGACTTTAGTTCTTGGGATACAATTCTTATGAAGAGCAACCTCGACCGAGCGCGAGAGCATCGGGAGGGGGCTCAGTAGATGTGGAAGGCGTGCGACCGGATGAGAAGACTCCTAAACAGGGGACTGCAGATCTCACGTCACACACATCCGTAAATGCATCAATTTCGTGCGTTTATAAAGCAAAAATCGCGGGGCGCCTGCGAAGCGCCCTATTATGGTGCCTGCGCTGCGCCAAGCCCTGGGGCGATCCGAAGCATTTTTTTGACAATAAAAGATTTTACAAATAACTTATTTGAAATAAGGGTTAAAAACCCTTTCGGGGAAAGGGTTCAATTAGTTGGTAATTTCAATTTAAAAATTTGAAAGATGGCTCAGCTCAGGGAAACTTCTCATCAAAATATCATTTTTAAAATCGCTTTGCTAAAGCCATTATGGTTACTGAATAAATTACCTTATCAAGCTGAAGCTTTTTGGCCTGATTCTCAATCGACACAAATTCGAGCTTCTCCTTCATGTGCGTCAAAATCTGCACAGTGCGCTCAATCTTCTTGTGAAGCTTTTGAAGATCCTCGTTTCGCTCGTCAATCTTCTCGTGATAAGTTTGGTTCTCAATCTTCAACTGCTCGAAGTCGATGAGATTCAAACCCTCGATCACTTGCTCTTTTTCTTCAAGTAACAGATCGCTTTTCTCAAGCTTCGCTTTGTGTTTGATATTGTCAAGACGCGCTCGTTCGAGTTCTTCGTCTTTTTTGCGCTCTTGCTCTTCCAAATCAGCGACCTCTTGATTAATTTGTAGAATCAGATGTTCATTATAAACCATTTCCAAACCTTTGGAAGTCACGGGGCGACCCGATCTTGGAACAATGCAGCTCTGGCTGATCTTGCGTTTCTTGTCCAAAACGCGCTCGTAATCACCATTGACAGAGACACGCTTCTCTTCACAGCGCTCGAGAAACATTTCCAAATCTGTTTTGCAGTCGGAACCGACTTTTTTCAGTTTCATTGTGAGCTCGTCGACCTTTTGCATGCTCGTTTTGTACTGAACTTCGATCTCTTCAAGAAATTATGCAAAAAACGTTGAATAAAGAGAGCTACCTTCAACTGATTCAATTTGAATAAGACCTCCAGATCCTCGCTTCCGTTTGAAATATTCCGAGAGTTTATTCTGCAACCCGTAGCTTTTTGTTAGCAGCGCTTAATTTCCGTGTTTGATTCTAGAGAAGCAGACTGATTTGAGAACTTACAAGTTTTGCTATCGAGGGCGGCTTGGAACTCCTCAATAGCGGACTCGCGCTTAGCTTCGTTGTCCCCATTTTCATAAAATGCTTCGCGACTCAAGCCGCTCTTATGCCAAGGTTCAACAGTTGCTCAAGTTTCCACTTTTGGTTGAATAAAAGAATGCATGACTAGGTGAACCTTTTCCTGCAAAGAAGTTAGAGAGCCAGACTCGCCTGCTGGTCCCGGGGGAACGGGAGATGTAACTTGCTCAGGCACACTTAAAATCATCACCTCGCCATTTCGGTCTGACATTCCGGTAAGACAACTTCACAAGCTAAAAACAAAAGCCGTTAGTTTGTCGTTACCGGTATGATATCGAAATATCAGAAGTTTTTTTTATATTTTTCAAAAAGTAACAGTACAGGTTTAAGTTTGTTTCGCTCTCTAATGTCAGAATGGTCAAAAATGTCGAGATTGAAGCCATTGGATGTGAACTATTTGAAAGGGAATTGGTACTAAATATAATAACAAAAATACTCTAGAAAAAGGTGTAGGACTAAATGCGTGCGAGGTACATGACACTGTGACAGGGCAATGGTGATAATTTCTATAACAGCATGTTAACCTCGACCGACAACATTCACGATATCGTCGATCTTGAGAATGGAACGCACGGTCTCTGTAGCAAGATTGATCATAGAGGTTGACACGAGCATAGGCTGGAGGACATCTTCGCGATGCATGTTGCTGACGCCGGCCTGATTAACAATTAGTTTTTGAAAACAACTAATAAAGCTCACCTTTCTGACATTAATTCCAGCGTTGAATTCACCAGCATTGTGTCTCTTTCTCAGCTCAGTAACCACTTCAATAGGATTGAGAGCAGCATTCTCTGCAAGAGTGTATGGAACAACCTATAAGCAGACAATAGTTAAAGGATTGATAATGAAAAAAGCTACCTCCATAGCTTCCGCATATCGCTGAAGGCAGTAACCATCAACGCCACCGATTTCTTTGGCGCGTTGGGCAAGTCTGAGCGCAAGCTCGCTTTCAACTGCTCCGCCACCAGCGACAAGAGCTCGCTGCTTGACAAGACATCTGAGGACGCAAAGGGCATCGTGGATTGATCGATCAGCCTTTAATTAAAAATTGGTGAGCAACTTATCTAAAAAAACTCATACCTCGGCAAGGAGATTTTCGTTGGAAGCTCGGATAAGAATCGAGACGGTCTTTCCAGCATTTTGAATTCCAGTAAACTACAAAGTTTTATGTCGAGCATACTTCAAAAAATAATACCTTGGTGCAATTGGATTCACCACCGATAGCGACTTCTTCGACAAGGTCGACATTAGCAAGGGATTCTGGCGTAAAGTGATCAGCTGACGCAACTGGGTGGCAACCAAGAGTCTTGCAAAGGAAGGGGACGTCAGTTCGCTCAATATCTAAACCACTCGATAATAACAGAACAAGAAGAAAAAGTTTGCACCTTTAATGACCATAATTTTGAGCTTGTTCAAGTAGTGAATGGCTAAATCGGAAATGGCATCTCGAAGAATGCTCTTTTGAACGAGAAGAACATTTGCACCAGACTTTTTGATGGCCTTGACGAGGTTGAGGGTGTACTGTCGCTCCTCCTTGAGAACTCGGTCCATTTGACTGTAATCGTTGATGACAACCTAAACTCACATTGAGCATAAAATAGAAAGAGATGCAAAATACCTGGTTCTCCATATCAGTCTTTGGTGGCGAAAGCTGGAACTGAATAAGGGCGACCTTTGCCTTCTCCATTCGTCTGGTTGTGCCCATCGCGTTGTTATCCAAGCAAAGTCCATCAACGAGCTCGGTATCGTCTAAAGTGCCTCCGACCTTGGCAACGATTTTGATGTC
>Ga0115008_10000775_pt1 | contig 24888 bp, 26 predicted proteins | sample FraStrMetagenome_FD_87164 | JGI IMG/M metagenome (GOLD analysis project Ga0115008, IMG submission 87164) | Marine eukaryotic phytoplankton communities from Arctic Ocean - Fram Strait ARC3M Metagenome | ecosystem: Environmental > Aquatic > Marine > Oceanic | place: Fram Strait | collected...
AAGGCGAGCGGGAGCATCAGCTTTTCCCGGTAGTGTCGTTTAATTTTCTTGTCTGATAGGCGGTTGTTCTGACCAGTGATTTGATTAATTTGGTCGAGGTAGCGTTGGATCACATTAGTGCGTGCTTGCCATTCGAGTTTGCCGTAGTCGGGGCTGGGTGGAGATTCGCCGCGATTTTTTAGTGCAGTGGCTAGGTATACGGCTTTGATGCGTTGGCGTTCGGCTCGAATTATTACGGAGTACTCCTTTCGAAATTCGGGTCGTAGGTCGTCGAGGTAAACCGCAGCGGTGTAGTGCGGGCGGTTGCCGACCAGTAGTTTGCCATTGCGATCATAGATGTCGCCGCGCGGGCCGGGATTTAAAATACGGCGTTCAATTTGCCTCTTTTCAATTGCTTCGAATTTATGCGGTGCGATCAGTTGTAGCCAAGCTAGGCCTATAATGAGCAGCAAGCTGGCGGCCAGTGTAACCAATAGCAAGAAAACCATGCGTGGCTTATCCCCCTGGTGTAGATCAAAGCGGCTCATAGTAGCGGCATGTCCTGTGGCTCGCGATCCATGCGGAACAGTTCGAATAGCGCACGCTGCAAATTGAAAAACCAAGGCGCTACGATCAGCAAGCAGAGCTGCGATAGTAGCAGCGTCAAGCCCGACTGTAGCCAAAAATGTGCGGTTTTGAGCTCTGGTAATCCATTACTTAAGGTGAGTAGTAGTATTAGGCAGAGGTTGACCGTTTGTGCTAATAGAACTGGGTGGTAGTTGTGTTCGGTCCGAAAACGGGATCGAAATAGGTAAATGCCGCTGCTGATGACTAAAAAGGCACAGGTGAAAAATCCGAAGGGCACCGGCAAGGCGGCATCGACCCAAAGTCCGCTTAGCAGGATGCAGATAAAATGTGAACGCTGCTGCAAAAACAAGCTGGGGAAGATCAGCATGGGACCTAGTAGTATCAGATAGCTGGGGAGTGCGGCTAAGGAGGAATTTACCAAGCTGCACAAATAAAAGAGCAAAGCATTCGCTCCGAACATCACTAATATACGTGGATCGAATAACATCTTATTCGGTGGCGACCGCTTGCCGTGGAATTAGTACAGTGACTTCGTGTAGTTGTAGTAGTCGATCATCCAATTGTACCTCACCGGCTTGAAATAGGCCGGTGCTTCCGGGTTGCAACCAAGTCACTAAACCAATTTTTAGTCCAGCTGGGAAAGTCCCGCCCAGCTCTGTTGATACCAGCTGCAGCGGGTGTTGGCTGCGAGCGACTAAGTCCTGTGGTGCATTGTCGACTGTTCCGGTTGGCGCGCCTAGGCCAGCTTGTACTTTGCCTTGATAGATTACTGGCCGGCCATCCTGTTCGAAGCTGGCCGCCATTCTGAAATTTGGGCTGGTTACCAGCTCCACTCGGCTGGTCAAAGCGTTTACCTCCACAACTCGACCAACGACGCCACCCGAAAAAACCACTGCTGCTCCGGTCAAGATCCCATAATTACGGCCCTTGCGAATCGTGATTTGTTGCCACCATGCACTGAGGTCTCTACGAATGACACGTGCAACTTCATAGTGGAATTCGTGCCGACTGGGCAGCATCAAAATGGACTCGAAGCGTGCGATCTCATTTTCCATCCGTGCATTTAGCTGTGCATAATATTGGTAATAAGCTTTTTCACGTGCTAATTCACGCCCCGCGTCAATCAGCTCGATTTTCGAGTGGCTACGTCGCGCCCAAAAGCCTTCCAGGTCATCTAGATATGAGCTAGCTATCCAGGCGGGTGCTTGAAATTCACTGAAGCTGACGCGCACAAAAGACTTAACAACGCTGGGGACTAGCCACCAGGCAATTAGGAAGACGCCGAGTGCGACTAAAGGTTTGTACTTATTAAGGCGTAGCTGCGCCACGTGGATCAGTTAGCTTTTAGGGTTGCTGACGAGGTCTTTTAATAAAAAGGCCAGTTCATCCAACACCATGCCAGTGCCGTTTGCCACTGCGCTGAGTGGGTCTTCGGCAATGATTGCAGGTAGGCCGGTCGCATCGCTCAACGCCTGGTCTAAGCCTTTAATTAATGCGCCGCCACCAGCTAGGAAGAAACCACGGTCAACTAAATCAGCAGACAATTCTGGCGGGCAGCGTTCCAGTGCATTGCGCACTAATTCTACAATCGAAGCGATAGTGTCTGAAAGTGCTTCGCGTATCTCCTGAGAGCTGATGGTAATAGTTTTGGGGAGCCCGGCCACGGAGTCGCGGCCACGCACTTCCATGTTGACTTCTTCAGCTTGTGGAAATGCAGAGCCGATGCGCATTTTGATCTCTTCTGCTGTGCGCTCACCGATCATTAAATTGTAGGCCCGTTTCATGTAGTTGACGATCGCATTGTCGATTTCGTCACCGCCGACACGAATGCTCTTAGTGTAGACCACGCCTGCGAGTGAGATGATTGCGACTTCAGTTGTGCCTCCGCCGATGTCTACGATCATGTTGGCGGCTGGTTCATCAATCGGCAAACCCACGCCTATAGCGGCAGCCATCGGCTCTTCTAATAGCACAACATCGCGTGCACCCGCCCGAATTGCGGAGTCTTTCACGGCGCGGCGTTCTACTTCGGTGATGCCCGAAGGCACCGCCACTACGATTCGTGGTGCAATGAAGCTTTTTTTGCGGTTCACCTTGTTGATGAAATACCGTAGCATGGCTTCGGTGATTTCGAAATCGGCGATCACGCCATCTTTCATCGGTCGAATCGCAGTTATATTGCCCGGTGTGCGGCCTAACATCTTTTTCGCGTCAGACCCAACCGCGCATACCTTCTTGGTGGAGGTGTAAATTGCGACCACACTGGGCTCGCGTAGCACAATTCCCTTTTCTTTGGCAAAAACTAGTGTGTTAGCCGTTCCGAGGTCGATGCCGATGTCGTTAGAGAGGAGTCCGAACACGTTTCTTAAGAGTTAAATCTAGGCCTATGCCAGTGTGGGTGAAATATATATTTTTATCTGTGAAAGAGTTTGAAAGTCAAACGATTACCATTATGCATCCAAAGTCGATCGACTAGCTTACAATTTTGAGGAAGATTCGTTTGCCAGCTTGAATGATATGCGGTTCGTCTTGTGGCTTAAGTTCCAAATTCGGGTCGCTCACTTTTTCGCTATTTAATTTGACTGCGCCCTGTTTAACTAGGCGCCGAATCGCGCCCTTACTTTCGAACAGTTCAGATTGTGCCATCAATTCAAATAGCGGAGCTGATTGTGCCTCCGGAATCAAATCAGTCCAGCCGAAGGTGGGAATGTTGTCGGGCAGTTTGTGCTTGGAGAAAACTTGCTCAAACCGTTGCTGCTGATCTTTGCCTGCCTGCATCGAGTGAAATTGACCGACCAGAGATGCCGCAAGTCGCTTTTTGACTGCCATCGGATGCTCCGTTTTCAGCTTTTCAATCTGTGCTGTATCAAATTCCAGTAGCAGTTGATAGTAAGTCCACATGGTCTCATCGCTAATCGACATGATTTTGCCGAACATTTGCTGGGGGCTGTCAGTAAATGCGATATAGTTGTCCGCACTTTTAGACATTTTTTTGCTGCCATCCAGACCGACGAGTAGCGGCATGGTGATGACTGCTTGTTCTAGCTTGCCAGCATCTTTTTGCAGCGCTCGGCCCACCAGCATGTTAAAGAGTTGGTCGGTGCCACCGATTTCAATATCGGCGTTTAGCACCAGCGAGTCATAGCCTTGAATCAGTGGGTACAGAAATTCTATGATAGAAATTGGGGCCTGCTGGCTGTAACGTTTAGAGAAGTCATCGCGTTCTAGCATTCGCGCCACCGTCATCTTACGTGACAGCATCAAGCAATCCTCGAAGCTCATTTTATCAAACCAAGAGCTGTTGTAAACCACTGTGGTTTTGTTTTCGTCGAGTACTTTGAACGCTTGCTTTAAGTAGGTCTTGGCGTTGTTGACGATGTCTTGTTTGCTCAGTACTGGCCGCGTGTTAGAGCGTCCGGACGGGTCGCCGATCAAGGTTGTGAAATCACCGATGATCAGGATGGCTTCGTGTCCCAAATCCTGAAATTGACGCAGCTTATTAAAGACCACTAAGTGGCCAAAAGTTAGGTCGGGCCGGGTTGGATCGACGCCTAGTTTTACCTTGAGCGGTCGGTTGCCCTCCAGTCGTTTCAGTAGTTCTGTTTCACCGATCAAGGTGTCGGTATTGCTGCGAATGGTATCGATTAGGCTCATAGCAAGCTGAATTATTTGTGGCAACCCGTGCTGGAGGAAGATGGCTTAATCTCGTTCCAGGTCACCCGCGTTGGTTTGAGTCGGAATTAAATGCGCTGGCGCACGGCTTCATACAGGCAGATGCCGGCGGAGACCGATACATTTAGACAATCGACTGTGCCGGCCATCGGTATATTAACTAAGTGGTCGCAATACTCGCCAGTGACCTTGCGCAAGCCCCAGCCTTCGCCACCCATAACAAAGGCAGTCGGGCCGGTCAATTCAACATCATAGATGGATTCTTTACTCTTGTCAGAGGTGCCTACCAACTTGATGTCGCGATCCTTGAATTTGCGTAGCAGCATACTAATATTCTGAATTCTGAGGAAGGGCACATCGTCTGCGCCGCCGCAGGATATATCACGTACGGTTGGGGTTATCCCGACCGCGCCTTTGACTGGGATGAGTACTGCGGTGACTCCTGCGCCTGAGGCGGTACGTAAGCAAGCTCCCAAATTGTGCGGATCTTGTACGCCGTCCAGTACCAGCAATAGTGGGTTTTCGGTGCGCTCAATTAAATCGAAGAGATCGTTCTCGTTTTCGATATGAATGATGGATGCGTTAGCGCAGTGGCGCGGTGGCCTTTTAATCTTGTGTACGGAATTGCGACCCATGGTTGTATTTATTAGGAATGTAAAAGAAGTGCGGCTGCACTAAGAGTTAAAATGAAGTTGTGAACGGCGCTTCGGATCGAGTCAATGCCGCTACGGATTCGGATTGGCTACTTTGCTGGCTGGGTCCAAGCCGATGACTTGCCAGCCTTTGTTGGTGAGCACGCGGCCTTGGGCTGTACGCTGCAGGTAGCCTTCTTGAATTAAAAAAGGCTCGTGTACTTCTTCTAAGGTGTGGGCTTCTTCGGCGACCGCAATTGCGACTGTGCTCAGGCCCACTGGACCGCCGCGATAATTTTCGGCCATTACACGCATCATTTGCTTGTCCATTTCGTCTAATCCGCGGGCATCGATTTCGAGTAATTCCAGTGCCGCGGCGGCAATTTCTTGGGTGATGACACCGTTGCCGCGTTGTTGCGCGTAGTCGCGGCAGAAGTTGACTAAATTGTTAGCTATGCGCGGTGTGCCGCGGGCGCGACGCGCAATTTCAGCTGCGCCGGTGCTGTCGTATTCTACCCCCATCAGGCCGCAGCTGCGTTCGATTATACCTTGTAGCGTGCTGTGGTCGTAGTAAGTTAGGCGTGTTTGCAGTGTAAAACGGCTGCGCAGTGGCGCGGTTAAGAGCCCCATGCGGGTCGTCGCACCCAGCAGCGTGAATTTCGGCAGGCTGAGCCGTACACTGCGCGCGTTGGGCCCTTGGTCTATCATGATGTCGATTCGGAAGTCCTCCATCGCAGAATACAGGTATTCTTCCACCGTTTTTGGGATGCGATGAATTTCGTCGATAAACAGAATGTCGCCCTCACTTAAGTTCGTCAGCAGCCCCGCCAAGTCGGCAGGTTTATCGATGACTGGGCCGGAGGTAATACTCACCTGCTGGCCCATCTCATGCCCGAGCAGTAGTGATAGCGTGGTTTTGCCAAGTCCGGGAGGGCCACTGAGTAGAATGTGGTTGAGCGGTTCTTCCCGTTCGCGCGCCGCTCCGACCATGATCTTGAGTCGCTCAATGGTCTTTATCTGGCCCGCGAAATCGTCGAAAGACAGTGGGCGCAAGATCGACTCCTCCGAGCTGACTGGGTTGGCTAGCGTGTGCTCGATGAACTCTGTGCCAGTGGGCGAATCTTCAGGGGTTAATGCCATGTGTGTCGGGGTTGGGTGCCAACGGCGCCGAAAAAATTAGTCTTCGAGTAATTCTTTGGGCATATCGCTCTCTTTTAAGCGTTCGATCTTCGCGCCGATGGCGGAGAGCTTTTGTTCAAAGCGCTCGTAGCCGCGGTCGAGGTGATAAATGCGCTGGATCCAGCTTACGCCAGACGAAGCGAAGGCCGCCAGAATAAGCGCCGCAGATGCTCGCAGATCAGAGGCCATAACTGGTGCGCCAGACAACTTGCTCGCGCCTTTGATTATGGCGCTGGGCCCTTCAATCGCGATGTCCGCCCCCATTCTTTGCAATTCGGGGACGTGCATGAACCGATTTGGGTAGATGCGCTCGGTGATGATTGAAATGCCTTCGGTGACTGTCATCAATGCGCACAACTGTGCTTGCAAATCGGTTGGATAGCCTGGGTGTGGTAACGTAATGATGTCCACTGGCTTGAGTGAGCCGCTGTAGGGCAGCACTCGGATGCTATTGTCTGTCAACTCTAGCGGTAAGCCTGATTCTTCCAACTTGTCTAAAAAGGCGCCTAGTAAGCTGGGTGTGATGCCTTGCACCGTAACATCACCGCGGGTAATGGCAGCGGCGATGACAAAGGTGCCGGCTTCAATTCGGTCAGCGATCACACTGTGGCTACAGCCGTGTAGTTTTTCGACGCCAGTGATGCTCAGCTCCGGGCTACCGATCCCTTCGATTTTTGCCCCCATTTTGACCAAGAGTTGGCATAAGTCGACAATTTCGGGCTCACAAGCGGCACATTGCAGGCGAGTTTTTCCCGGCGCCAGCGTAGCCGCCATCACTATATTAGCGGTGCCGGTGACGGTGCTGCCGCTTCGACCACCGAGAAAGATTGGGCCGCCTCTTATTTCGGATGCATCCACGCGAACATAACCGTTGGAAATCTCGACCTGGCAGTTCAGTTTCTTGAGCCCTTTAATGTGTAGGTCGATCGGGCGCGGCCCGATGACGCATCCACCCGGGATGGAGACTTCCGCTTTACGCTTGCGCGCCACCAGAGGCCCCAGTAAGCAAACCGAAGCGCGCATACGCCGAACCAATTCATAGGGTGCGATGTGCGAGAGTTGCGTGGTGGTGATCTGGTAAGTGCCGGGCTGAGGCTGCTGCACTGTCGCGCCAACATGCTGCAAGATTTCGAGCATCGAGCGAATGTCGCTCAGGTCAGGCACATTGCTCAGTGTCACGGTCTCATCGGTCAGCAGGCACGCCGCCAGAATTGGTAGCGCAGCGTTTTTAGCGCCGCCTACCTGAATCGTACCATTGAGCGGGCCATTGCCACTAACTTTAAAGACATCCATAATTGAAGGCAGTTGTTGCGACTAAGATTCGTTACTGCGCGAAGTCGCGGTATGACGGCGTTGCCCGCCACCACTGCCTGCCTGACTGCGGCCACGTCCTCCCCTGTTGCCATTCGAGCGACGGCCGGCGCTACTTTTGCGGTTTTGTCCACCGCGATTGCCTTGTGGCCGTCCGCGTGGATTGCCGTTGCGAGCATTTGAGCCACGCGCGCCAGTATCTTTTTTCTTGGCCTTACCTGTACCGAGTAGTTTTCCGATAAATGCACTGATGGCTGCAAAAAGCCCGCTTTTTGCTTTTTTAGCAGCTGGCTTTTTGTTTTTACTGCGCGCTCCAGTGGTGCGTTCTTTGCGCTGCGAACGTTCAGCGGGTTCTTTGCGCTCGGGGCGCTCAGATCGTTCCTTGCGTTGGGGCCGTTCGGGCTGGTTTTTATCGCGCTCCGCACGTCGCGTATCGCGATCTGCGCGTCGCTGCTCTAAGCGTGCTTCGACTTGCGCGATCGCTGCTAAAGTGGCTGGGCTGGGCTGGGGGATGACTTTTTGGGCTGCTGTGGCTTCCAATTGATCGCTTGCAGGTCGCGTATCGCGAGCTACTGCATCGTGAGCTACTGCATCGCGAGGTGCTGCATCGCGAGGTGCTCGTGGTTCGCGCGATGGACGTGGTTCGCGCTCTGCTCGTGGTTCGCGCGATGGACGTGGTTCGCGCTCTGCTCGAGGTTCGCGTGATGGGCGGGACTTTGTTGCCGCAGGCTGTTCCGCCGCCGCTGGCACTGCTCCAGATTTCGCGTGACCGCTTAACTTTTCTTCTTTGATTGCGGAGCTGGGGTCAATCTCACCCATTTTGGCGCTGCTGCTAGATACGGCTTCTGTTTTGAATCCACCGCTACGGCGGCGTGTGCGCGGCTTTGGGCTGGCGTCTTGACTCGGGATGTAGCTCTCACTGGAGCTGGCATTAGATTTTGGTTCTTCGAATTCTGGCATCGTATTTGAGTTGTTGTTATAATGTATCCATTCTGCGTGCTAGAACAGTCATAGCAGCAGGTGAACAGTGTGATGAGACGGGCCGTGAGCGCAGTGGAAGCCAGTCGTTACAGCTGTTCATAGCAACAGTGTGTAGCGGGTCCGGACTATGTGGGTCCAACTCTCTCATGCGGCGAGGCTTATATCGCTAGCGCAGTACATTTTGCGCGGCAAGGGTTAAGTTGCCTAGATCCGTGACAGGCTACGATAAATCGCTTGCCTGTACGCTAGCAGACGGCTAGCCCTTTGCTTATGGATAAACTCGATGAAATATTTGATTTGCAGGCGAACTTGAACAAACGCATTGGCGTCAACACTGATGGTATGTCTCAGGAAGAGAAGACTAAGTGGGTCTTGAATTACACGCGGGCTATGCAGCAGGAAATGTCGGAACTGATCGATTCTGTACCATGGAAGTGGTGGGCAAAATACCAAGAATTCGACGAGCAAAACGCCAAGGTTGAAGTGGTCGACTTGTTTCACTTCTTAATCTCATTGGCGCAAGTGCTGGGCATGACGCCTGAGGATGTGTATCAGGCATACACTAAGAAGAATAAGGTGAACCATAATCGGCAAGACAGTGGTTATGTGGCCAAAGATGAGTCGGATTCGCGACATATTTAATGGCTTACTTGTCGAGTTTTTGTCATGAGTGACGCTCCACTGATAGTTGTTATTTACGTAGCCGCCGCGGTACTGCTGGTGAATATGTATCGAAGCGATTATAGGGCTGCGCATGTGGGCCAGTCGGGTCCTAAGGCGCTGCCTGGGGCTACCGCTTGTGGGCTGTATGGCTGTATCATTGCAGTAGTGGGGGCATTGCTAATTTTAGCGCTCGAAACCGGCGGTGAAATAGCCCTGGGCTTGGTGGGGCAACAAAGTCAGCTAATGTGGTACTTCTTTTTTGCGATGATCGCGGCCGCGGTTTTGGAGGAAGTTGTTTTTCGCGGTTTTTTGGTGCAGGAAAATAAGGGCCGTGTCGCTTTGATTGCCAGCTGTGTTGGTTTTTCGCTGCTGTTCGCTGTCATACACGGGCACTTTTGGAGCACCCCCGATGGCTGGCAATGGACTTTTAGTATTAAAGCGATCTTCACTAGCGGCATCTTATTTTTAAATTCGCTTTGGTTCTATGCTGTACGCTTTGGCCCTTGGAATCCACAAGGTTCAATTTTTCCATGCATGCTGGCTCATGCTGCATCTAACCTTGGAGTTTATATGATCAAGTTGGTTCAAGGCTACATCGTTTTTTAGTGCGGAATTTTGCGGATTGGCTCCTTCAGTCGCGCTGTTAGCCGGGGTAGTTTTTAGGGCTGGTCCTGTGGCTGATCTCATTTAATAGATGTGGGGAGGTTTTTCCTTAGTTAGTCTTGAGTTTCGTAGCAGCCAAGAGTTTGAGCTCGGCGTTGTGTTTGATGGAATCGCTCAGTTATGAAGCCAATTTTTATGCTGCTGATTCATGGGTGTTCCTTAATCTTCTCCTGAATATTTTATTTTGACCTCGACGGTTTAAATAAAAGCCACTTACGTTTTAGCATGGATTTATTTTCATGGAACCCAAGTGCTACAGCTGCCCCCCGGGCCCCGATTCCGGTCACGGTTCTGAGTGGATTTTTGGGCGCGGGCAAGACGACTGTACTCAACCGGATTTTGGAGGCTTCGGCCGCGCGAAGGTTTGCAGTGGTGGTCAATGATCTGGGCGAGGTTAATATCGATGCCTCGCTGATAAAGAGTGCGGTCAAAACGATTGATGGTGCCTTTGCTGGCATGATGGAGCTCAAGGGCGGCTGTATTTGCTGCAGTATTCAGACTGACCTGCTGGATGCCCTGTTCGAGCTGTCTCAGCGCTTTGAACCCGAGCATATTTTGGTTGAGGCGACTGGCGTGGCAGAGCCGAAGGCCATTTTGAAGGCGCTGTGCTCCGCTAACTTTTCGGGGTTGCGCGGAACGGATTTTTTTCAAGTGGCCAATATGGTGACGGTGGTGGATGCGGGGAATTTGGAGCAGTACCTCGAGTCGTCTGAAAATTCGGGTGGGGCGCGTAGGACGTACCTTCTAAGCGGTGATAAGCGCCGGCCGCTGCAGGAGTTGATGATGGAGCAGATCGAATGTGCCGACCTGCTGTTGATTAATAAGGCCGACGAGTTGTCGATGGATGAGCTCGGGCGCTTTAAAGCCTATCTGAGGGGCCTGAATCATGCCGCTGAAATTTGGAGCTGTCGCTTTGGGCAAATTGATGTTGCCGAACTTTTGCGGCGGCAGCGTTTCAGTCAGGCTGACACTTTGACCGGCGCGGCTTGGCAATACGCGATTTTTAACAATCAGGCCGGCCGGAAGCAGCCCAGCTTTCATCTGCATGAGCCGGCGCAGCAACAGTCTGTGCTGCTAGGGCTTGATTCAGTGAAGCATAGTCACTCGCACGCTCACAGTTGTGGCGATTCCGGCTGTCAGCATGATCATTCGAAGCAGGCGACACGCCATGATAAAGACTACGGCTTGCAGACTTATGTCTTTAATGCGCGTCGGCCATTTGTCGAATCGCGCTTGCTGCAGGTTTTGCGTAACGGATTGCCTGGAGTGATTCGTGCTAAAGGGTTTTACTGGACCGAGCATGTTCCCGATCGGGTGGGATTGCTCTCGATTGCTGGCAAGATGTTGCGGGCGGATTATCTCAGCGAGTGGTGGTATTTTATCATTCAGCGTGGTGAGGCAGATTTCAGCCAGGTGCCGGAGCTTGTGCGTGAGTCTTGGCTGCCTAGTGTGGGTGACCGTCGCCAGGAACTGGTCTTTATTGGGATTGATTTGGACCGTCAGGCCATCGAGCAGGCTTTGAAAGATTGTTTCGTTGATGATGGATTTACAAGCCATTGGGGAGGAGTCGCTCAGCGCTCGCGCGGCGAGCGACTGCTTTGCCTCTACCTCTGCCTTGGTGGTTGCTAGTGAGCCGCCAGCCAGTTGGGGCTACGAATGCTTTCGCCGCTGTCGCACCTTCGATGAAGTGAAGGCATTGGCGCGCACGAAAAACTTGCAAGCGGCTAACGAATTAGGGCAAATTCAGTTGTGGCGGCAAGGACAGCTGATCGCTCGCTTTTGGCTGTTCGACTAACATCACCAGTTCGCTGAACTTTAGATTTGGGTTGGGTTCGGCGCGTCGCCGTAAACCGCTTTGGGGTCGAAGACCTTAGTGTCTTCAATGAATTTGAGTTCGAGTGGTTGGGTGGGCTTGCCGATGGGTATCTCTCGGTAGAAACAGGAGCGGTAGCCAACATGGCAGGATGCTTCTTGTCCGCCGCTACTAGGTTGAGTTAATTCGACTTCAATGACTATGCAGTCCTGGTCGTCATCGATCAGCATGCGCTGTACCTTTTGGAACATGCCGGAGCTTTCGCCTTTTTTCCATAGCTTTTGTCGCGAGCGTGACCAGTAGTGGGCTAGGCCGCTTTCAATGGTCTGCTGTAGGGCATCCGCGTTCATGAATGCGAACATCAAAACTTCTTTGCTTTGAGCGTGCAGGGTGACACAGGGAATCACGCCCAGCTGGTCGAATTTTGGCGCCAGCTGTTTGCCTTCCTCTATTTGTTCAACGCTTGTGCGTTTTGCGAAAAAAAGTGTGGATACTTCCATGATTTTACTGTGAGATCGGCCAGTATGGATGCAAGTATAATGAAACTAACTTTCAAAAAAGATGAAGCGTGATAAAGGATTTCTTCAGCGCATTCTAAAGGCGATTGAGGATAGCCCTTTGCGTATGACTCGTAAGCGTGAGCGACTTTTGGGAGCCTTGGTGGCGATGGATCGACCGGTATCCGCAGCGGCGCTGAGGGAAAAGGCGGCACTTCCTGAAAGTGATTTAGTGACGGTTTATCGTACTTTGGAGGCGTTTGCCGGTCGTGGTATTATTCAGCGTGTGCCGCTAGAGGACAGTGGCTGCCTATTTGAATTAACCGAGCCGGGTGACCATCACCATCATTTTGTCTGTCGTGAGTGTCATCGAGCTGAACGTTTTGATTTGTGTCGTGCAAAGGAATTAGAAAAGCGAGCGCAGCAACTCGGTTTTACTGAGATCACTCATTTGATGGAAGTCTACGGCCGGTGCCAAGATTGTCGGCCAGAATCCGCATCCGCTGATTGAACTCCGGGTTGAGCGCGGTGCAGAGCCGATCTTCCACGCCAGATATTGCCTCGATTTCGTGGCTTTTTAAGAGCTCAATCGCCCGCCCGGCATGTGCCGGATTAGGATCCAGGCAACCGACAACCACTCTGCGGATACCACAGCTGTCAATTATGCGTTGGCAGCATGAACCGGTTCTGCCGGCAGTCGACAGGGTTCTAAAGTGACAAACAACTCGGCCCCAATTCTGGGGAGGCGCCCCAGTTTTTCGAGCGCAATACGTTCGGCGTGAGGGCCTCCGTCGTAGGCATGAAAACCCTCGGCCACGATGTGACCCCGCTCAAGGATGAGCGCCCCAACTCGCGGATTGGGGCTTACGGTAGATGGATCCGCACGAGTGGCGAGTTGAATGGCCCGCTGCATCCAGTAGCGATCTCTAGCGGATGGCTTGTTTAAGTACATCGGTGTAATTTGTAGCAGCCTTGGCCGTTGCTGGGATTGGTCTGATCTGCGCTTTCATTAATTTGGTATTATCGATTCTAAATGAAAGCCTTTAGCGCTGTCGCGCACTGTCCAGCCAATTGCCTTTAAGCGTGTTCGCAGCTGGTCGGCCTGATCCCATTGGCCGGCGCTGCGAGCTTCTTGGCGTTGTTGAGCTAGTGCTTGCGCCTCAGCTGGAATGGGCCGTTCCGAAGTGTACTGAAGTGTAGGTGTTTCAAATCCCATCAGTTGCAGGACGCGAGCCAAGTCTCTGCGAACCGGCAGTTGGGCTTCGGGTTTTAGTTGTCTCAATTTGGGCAGTGCACTGTTTAAAGCGCCCAAGGCTTTGGGTGTGTTGAGATCTTGGCATAGCGCCTCGATGACCGGTAGAAATTCCGTAGTTTCCAGAGTCTTTACCTGCAAGTTTTCACGTTCGGGGCGAGTGGAACCATGGGTGAATCCAAATAGGCGCTTCAAGCTCGTTTCTGCCGCGGCCAGTGATTCCCATCGGAAGTTTAACGGCTGGCGGTAGTGGCCTGCGAGTAGTAGGTAACGTAGGGCGGCGCAGGAAAAACCGCGCTCGCGCACTTGATCTAGTGCGAAGAGATTGCCCAGCGACTTACTCATCTTTTCACCATTCACTCGCAGGTGCGCGATATGCAACCAATGTCGCACGAAGGGCTTGCCACTGGCAGCTTCGCTTTGTGCAATCTCGTTTTCGTGATGCGGGAAGATTAAGTCTACGCCGCCGGAATGTAGATCGAAAGATTCGCCCAAGTAGCGCATACTCATAGCACTGCATTCAATGTGCCATCCCGGCCGGCCCCAGCCCCATGGGCTGGGCCAGCGATTGGGGCCGTCCTCCGCTTTCCAAGCCTTCCATAGCACGAAATCCCGCCAAGATTCTTTGCCGTATTCGTCACGATCGTTTAAGCGTTGCGAAGCATTTTGGCGCACGCCTAAGGGCTTGAGCCGCGACAATCTCCCATAGTTGGTAAATGAATCGATACGAAAATAGACATTTTTATCTGCAGTCAGATAGGCGTGACCTTTATCTATCAGTTTCTGAATTAAGGGGATTTGATCAGCAATGTGTGCGACGGCCTGTGGCGTGTGCGCGGGTGGCAGTAAGTTCAGTGCTGCACAGTCTTGTTCAAATTTGCTGCGCCAGTGTTGGGTCAATTTCGCTAGCGAAAGTCCGGCTCGCTGAGACTCGCGGATCGTTTTATCGTCCAAGTCGGTAATGTTGCGGACATGGCAGGTGTCGACACCCAAGAACTCGACGACTCTTCGAAACAGATCTTGTAGCACAAAGGTGCGTAAATTGCCAATATGGGCCGGTCCGTATACGGTTGGGCCGCAGCAATAAAAGCGTAAAGTCATTTGGTCCGCCGGGCGAATTGGCTCAATTTTACGGGTCAGAGTGTTGTAAAGCTGTAAGTCCATGGTGGTATTAATCCGAGCTGTTTTATGGTCCACAATTGCAATGCAGCGCAGCCTTAAATTCGATTGCTACGCTTGCGAGGCGGCTTGGTTTTACCAGGCTGGGAAGGGGTCTTTAAGTGACATCCAGCCAACGGGGCCCAGTTGCATTTCTGCTTCTGTCAACAGGCAGGCATCTAGGCAGTCGCACAGGAACTTTTGATCCATTTCATCGACATGACCAATAAGTGCGAGCTCTTGTCGGCGGTCACCATGGGGTTCTTGCCAATTGGAACGCACAAATTCAATTTCTTCTTCTTCATCCGGCCAGCTTTCTCTTGGCACGGTTGCGAACCATTTGCCTGCTAGACTGATGTCGGATTGTGCGCCGGCACGTGACCACAGACCGATATAGGGCATGCGGGTGGCCAGCCAGAAAAAACCCTTCGAGCGGATAACGCCGGGCCAATCTTGCGCCATCCATTTTTGCCAGCGCTGTGGGTGAAATGGGCGACGTGCGCGATAAACGAAATGGCTAATGCCATATTCTTCGGTTTCAGGCACTGGCTCGTCTTGAATCAATTTTAGCCAATCCGGCATCTGCTCGGCGGAATCAATATCAAAGCGTATGGTGTTGAGGATGGTACCAGGATCAACTTGGCCGAAGCGCGTTTCCACCAGTTCGGCTCGACTGTTGATTGCCTTGACTCGGGCAATGATACGCGGCAAAGCAAGCTGATCGACGCAGTCCACCTTGTTTAACAAGATCACGTCGGCAAATTCGACTTGATCGACCAGTAAATCAACAATTGTGCGCTCATCTTCCGCTGCAACCTCTTGGCCGCGATCTCTGAGCTTCTCGGACGAATCAAAGTCGTGCTCGAAATTTGCGGCGTCGACTACAGTCACCATGGTGTCGAGGTGTGCAATGTCCTCTAAGCTAAAACCTTGCTCATCGCGAAAGAAGAAAGTTTCCGCCACTGGCATCGGTTCAGAAACACCGGTGGATTCAATTAGTAGATAGTCGAAACGGCCCTCTAGAGCCAGTTGCCGCACTTCCTGTAGTAAGTCATCGCGCAAGGTGCAGCAAATGCAGCCATTGCTCATTTCAACTAACTTTTCTTCTTTGCGGCTCAATCCGGCTCCGCCTTCAGCAATCAAGCGAGCGTCGATATTGACTTCGCTCATGTCGTTGACAATTACAGCCACCCGCAGGCCTTCACGGTTGTTGAGGATGTGATTGAGAACGGTAGTTTTGCCGGCGCCGAGGAAGCCCGAGAGCACGGTAATCGGGAGTTTTTTGTTTACTTTATGCATTTATAAAAAGGCCGAATTAATGTGTGAAAGAAATAAGCAGTGCTCCGCCCCATGCGATGCCGAGTGAAAAGACTGCGGCGAAGGCCGCTTGCCGCCCTAGCATTTTTAGAGCGAAGTGCGGTCGCATTTCGCGAACGATTGTCAGCAGCGTGACGGTGCATGGCAAAAGGACGCCCGCTAGGTAAACGATGGTGAGTACTTGAATTGAAGTCTCGAGTGGCACTTTGAGCGCGCCGCTTTCTGCGTCGAGTAGGCCGATGGCCAGGCCATCCTTGCGCACTGAACCAAGCACGATGGCCAGCGCGGCTTCGGCGGGCAGGTGAAAAGCAGCCATGACGGGTGCCAGCAGGCCGATCAGTCCCCCCAGCGCGCCCGACCACTGCAGTAGGCCAGCTAGGATGCAGATGCCGATGTAAATCGGCAGTGCCATTACGGTGAAGTCGCGTAAGCTGTGGCGTGATTCTCGTAGCATTGCTTGCCAGTTTGGCCCACGCAGATGGCCCACGCAGATGGCCCAGTGCTGGCAGTATCATCTTGTTCTGTGCATGGCGCAGTACTGCTGGGGTGGTGCATCGCAAATAGACTAGCGTTGTCACGGCTAGCAGCGCCAAATAAACTGGCCCTAGCCAGGCTAAGCCCGCCGCGGCGAATATGGCCAAGGTGGCTGGCAATTGGTAGGAGCATGCCGAGCCAAAAGAAATGGCTGAAACGCAAGCGCCCCGCGAACAACTGGAACAGGCTCGGGTTGCGATTACTGCGGGCACATTGCAGCCAAATCCCATAACCACGCGCACTAGATCTCGGCCTCCGAGCCCGAATGGCTTGAGCCATGGGTGTAGGGCATAGGAAAGCCGATCGATGACTCCGGTGCTTTTGTAAAGTGCAATCAAGCTGGTAAAAATGAGTATGGTGGGCAGGGCGTAAAGTAGCAGGAAGGGGAACATGGCGACGATTCCATAGTCGCCTGCCAGTAGTAGGTTTAGTGGAGCCGGGCATGCATTGAGCCATAGCAGTAGCGGTTCTAATGCTGTGCGGATCGAATCATAGCAGCGGTCGGCTAAAGCATTGGCCTGAGTGACTGCCAGCCATGCTGGCCCAAACAGCAACAGTAGGCTTAAGGGCGCAAAACCTAACGTTCGCTCCAGTCGTCGAGTGAGTGAGGCTTGCTTAATTGTCGGAAACACTGGCAGTGACGCTGGTATTCCTGGCTCGAGCGCTCGTGCCTCTATTACTGAGGCACGCAGTTGTGCGAGTTCGTTAGCATCTGGTGTGCGGCTATCGATTAGTTCAACTGGCACGCTAAGTTGTTCTCTCCAAGTGCTGAGTATCCGCTGTTGCAATTGCCCATTCTTCGGCGCCAAACGGTCGCGAAAAGTTAGTATGATCGCCACCCTGCGGCGATTGAGTATGGGCCGCAAAGCTACCAGTTCTTCACATGCTCGATCCGCTCGTAGTATGAGTACAATCGCATCGGCAGAATCTGAAGCCTGGACTGCCTGCTGAACGGTCGCGGCATCGTATCCGCTGACTATGCCTGGCGTGTCGATCCAGTCACAGTCACCGTCTTGGTAGCGTTGGCAGCGCAGAGTCGTGCCTGCCAATGGCGAGCTTTCAGTAAATTGACCACTCAGAGCTGACAATAGACTGCTCTTGCCAACACTTTCCATGCCTAATACTGCGAAGGCCGGTCGCTTAATCGCTTCCAAAGTTCTGCTTTGTGTGGTCGTAATAGATTCGAGCTTCATTGCTCGGATTGCACCGCTTGAGCGTTCGATTCGACCGCACATTCGCAATTTGTGCAGCACTCTAAATCATCGAGCAAGAAGCCACGACGTCGATCGTCCTCTAGTTCAGGTTCTGGATAGCCCAGTTGGCGAGCCGCCGATCGAGCAATGACGCCAAAGCGCGCGCGAAATTTGTAAATAAAGCAAAACTTGGAGCTGCGTTGAATTAAGGACGGGCCAGTGTAATACAGGCCTGGGTGTAGGGTCGATGCGTCCTCTTCCGTAAACAGTGGGTTGCCGTCCTGCCATTCGAATAGTGCCTTGATTGGTGTGAGTGCCGATTTAAATCCAGTCGCCGCGATTGGGCGGTGTTCGGTCGCCAAGACTTCACCGTCGTCTGTTTCTACGATATAACGGTCGGAGAGATGCTCGACGGAAACGACTCTTGTGTTGCCGCGCAGTAGCAGTTTTTTCGGATAGCTTTGCAGTGCATGTAGTAGCCGCTCACGTGTATAGGGACTAAGTATTTCGCTAGGATCAGGATTGTCGGCATGCCATGGTTCTCCGCTCGATAGTACTAAGACTCGCTTGCCTAGTTGGGCTAGGTTGCAAGCTGCGTCGATTCCGCTCTCATAGCCTCCAATGATTAAGGCGTCGGTTCCCTTGAAGTCGCCCCAACTTTTAAAGGTGCTGGAGTGCGTGCAATGCTCCGCGCCTTCGAAAATAGCGGCTTTGGGCTGTGAGAATTCGCCGCCAGCCCAAATAACTACCTTAGCTTGGTAGCTGGCCTTGTCGCTGGTGACGCAGTAGCCTTCGGAGTTCGGATCTATCTGTAATACTCTTTCGTTTTCGTGCGGCTTTAATTTGAAGTGCTGAGCAACCGTTTGTAAGTATTCGGCATATTCGATTCCGCTCGGATGTTCTTTTTGGGAAAAATCGGCCGGGCTGGTATCCGGGGTAATTGCATTCAAGTCGGTCTGGAAAAAAGGGTTACCATGGAAGGAGGGTGTGATTAGCCGCATCTCTTTCGGCCAGTGGCGAAAGGATGCGCCCACAGTCTCAGCATCCAAGATGAGTACTTTTTCAATGCCCGCTCTTTGCAGTGCAAGGGCGCAACCTAGTCCAGCTGGTCCAGCGCCTACAATTATTGCCTCAATCTCCATCTTGGCATAAATGAAAGTTGCTTTCATTAAGTCAATATTAAACTGGGCTGGTAGTAATCGTCTGCCGAGCGGTAGTCAGCTTTAGGTGTCGTCGATTGATCAAGCATTTGGTTTGAGGCCATTTTGCAGCAGAAATTTAGAGGACTTTCATCAATTAAAGCAATTTTACTGCTAATTTTATAGTTGTCCTGTATTTTCTAACTTAACCAAATTCAGTGGGGGTAGTCTTATCAATTGCTGTCCTGTATCAATTCAAAGGCGAGTTTCTGAAAAAATATAGCAATGGGCTATATTGGCACGAAATAGGCTAATGCATTTTTCAAAGTTTAGTTTAAATATGCCGTCTGAACTCGATTTCTTCGCCGAACTTCGATTAAAATTTATGCATCTAACACCAAGAGAACAGGATAAGCTAATGATAGTGGTGGCTGCTGATTTAGCACGGCGGCGACAGGCGCGCGGGCTTAAGTTAAATTACCCAGAATCGATAGCAATTATCACTTATGAGATATTGGAAGGCATCCGTGATGGTCAAACTGTGGCTGATTTGATGAGTTTTGGGACTCGTATTTTGAATCGAGAAGATGTGATGGAAGGCGTCCCGGAAATGATTCACGATGTGCAAGTTGAGGGTACTTTCCCCGATGGCACCAAGCTAGTAACTGTTCACAATCCATTACGATGATACCAGGTGAATATAAATACCGAAACCCTGATGCGTTGTTGTTGGCAAATGTCGGCTTGCACACGCAATTGCTGCGAGTTTCAAACACGGGCGACCGTCCTGTACAAGTCGGGAGCCATTACCATTTTTATGAAGTCAATGAAGCACTCGAATTTGATCGTGCCGCGGCGCGTGGCTATCGGTTGAATATTGCAGCGGGCACTGCCGTTCGTTTTGAGCCGGGTGATTTGCGGCAAGTTGAGTTGGTGGCATTTAGCGGTAGTCGCGAAGTCTACGGTCTTAATAATAAGGTCAATGCGCCACTGGATTAAATTAATGCGCCACTGCGACGGCTAAAATACGTCGTTTTTTTTACAATTCACTAGCTACTAACTATGAGTCTCGAATTTACCCGCCGTCAATATGCAGAAATGTTTGGTCCTACCGTGGGCGATCAGGTACGCTTGGCCGACACTGAACTGTTCATCGAAATTGAGAAGGACCTAATTGCAGAAGCTGCGGGATATGGCAACGAGGTTAAATTTGGCGGCGGCAAAGTGATTCGGGATGGCATGGGGCAGTCGCCCTTAGCTACGGATGCGGAATGCTTGGATTTGGTGCTGACCAACGCGACCATCATTGATCCGATTTTAGGTGTAATCAAGGCAGATGTCGGCGTCAGCGGCGGCCGAATCGCTGGCATTGGACATGCGGGGAATCCGTTGTTACAGTCGGGAATTACTGATGGTATGACAATTGGTGCCGGCACGGAAGTGATTGCGGCGGAGGGGCAGATTGTAACTGCTGGCGGGATCGATTCACATATTCATTTCATTTGCCCACAGCAAATAAATGAAGCATTGAGCAGCGGAGTCACCACGATGGTGGGCGGTGGTACTGGGCCAGCCACGGGTACAAACGCCACCACTTGCACGCCTGGCGGTTGGAATATTTCTAAGATGCTAGAGGCTGCGGAAGCGTTTCCGATGAATCTTGGTTTCATGGGAAAGGGCAATGCCTCAAATCCGCAAGCGCTGCGCGAACAGGTGGCCGCGGGTGCGATGGGGCTTAAATTGCACGAAGATTGGGGCACTACACCCAGCGCGATTGATCACTGTTTAAGTGTGGCTGATGAGTTAGATGTACAGGTTGCTATTCACACCGACACCTTAAACGAGGCCGGTTTTGTAGAAAGTACGATCGATGCGTTTAAAAATCGCGTCATTCACACTTTCCATTCTGAGGGGGCCGGAGGTGGGCATGCACCAGACATTTTGAAAGTGTGTGGTCAGCCTAATGTGTTGCCCTCATCGACTAATCCGACGCGTCCGTACACCATCAATACGATCGACGAGCATTTAGACATGTTGATGGTTTGCCATCACCTGGACTCTAAAATTCCGGAGGATGTGGCCTTTGCAGAATCTCGCATTCGGCCGCAAACGATTGCCGCCGAGGATATTTTGCACGATCGCGGCGCCATTTCAATTATGTCCAGTGACAGTCAGGCGATGGGGCGGGTGGGCGAAGTCATTTTGCGGACATGGCAGACTGCCGACAAAATGAAAAAGCAGTTCGGCCAGTTGGAGTCTGACTCGCACCCTGCGGCCGATAATTTTCGAGTACTGCGTTATATCGCCAAGTATACGATTAACCCTGCCATTGCGTGTGGCTGCGCGGCAGAAGTTGGCAGCCTAGCGGTGGGGAAGTTGGCGGATTTAGTATTATTTAAGCCGGCGTTCTTTGGGGTAAAGCCCGAGCTTATCCTAAAGGGAGGGCTAATAGCGATGGCTAACATGGGTGACCCCAATGCCTCCATTCCTACGCCGCAGCCGATGTACTACCGACCCCAGTTTGCGGCCTATGGCAAAGCGGTTTCTAGAACATCCATTACGTTTTTGAGCCAAGCAGCCATCGATGCGGGGGTGCCAGCCAAGCTGGGGCTGGAAAAAATGGTTTGTCCGGTGGTAAATACGCGCAACATTTCCAAACACGACATGGTGTTGAATGATTACTTGCCCGATATCGAAATTGATCCGGAAACCTATACCGTGACCGCTGACGGTGAAGTTTTAACATGTGATCCGGCTAAGGTGCTGCCGATGGCGCAGCGTTATTTCTTATTTTAAACGGCGAGCGGGGGGGGGGAGAAATCTTCAAAACCGCTGGTCGATGCCCTCATTTGCAAACGGTTTAAATTTCATGTGAGACTGCGAATTTTAAAACATCCATCTATTATCAGCCCGTTATCGCCAACATTCATGCACCTAATCACTCAAGCTTTATCTGAGCGCCCGGACGGGCTCGAAATCGTACCCGTTCCAGTGGATCGGCACAAACTCGCGCGCCGTCGCTGGCGTGGATCGGCGGTCGACGGCACCGACTTTGGCTTTGATGTCACGGAGGCGCTCAATCACCAAGATTGTATTTTTATCAGTAATGGGCGGGCCTATTGTATCGAGCAAGTGGCTGAGCCTTGTTTTATTTTAGGGCTGGGTTCGCCGCAGTCTGCGGCTTGGTTGGGGTGGATGATTGGGAACTTACACTTCAAAGCCGCCTTTAGTTCGCAGGGTATTTTAGTGCAAGATGATTTGGCGGTGCAGCAAATGTTGGAGCGTGAGCACATTCACTATCATCGGGTCTTACAGGTTTTTCAGCCGAGTCAGCAGGGCGGGCATTCGCATGCGCACGCTGTTGTTGTGGATCAGGCATCAGATTAAGCGAATTGAGCTGATAAATCTCGTAACTCTGATAATATATGCCGCTGCACTCATTGCAAATTTGCCATCATTGTCAGGCCGCCACCAAAGGTGTTGGTGACGGCACAATGTCAGAGGATTTAAGTTATTTCGATCGTGATTCGTGGTGGCGCGCTACAAGTTTCAAAGTTCACATGAATTTATGAGTGAGGAGCTTAAGTATTCGGATTTTATCTCTGAGGTAGAAAACAGCTGGCTGGCTGGACTATTACAGGTGTCTGACCCGCTTTTTCCTACTGGTGCATATGCGCATTCGATGGGATTAGAGCAATGGGCCGCGAGCTGTGGCTACCAGTCGGCGGATGATTTAGTGAACTTCTTTCAGTCGCATGCCGGGCCGGCTTTGGCGCGGCTGGAGTTGCCCTACTTACGTTTCGTGCGGGCGGCGCTAGCAGCTCAGGATTGGGAGCAAATGATCGAATTAGAAACTGAAATTGATAGCTGGAAGTGGTCGGCTGAAATTCGTTCAGCCAGTATTGCGCAGGGGCGTGGGCGGCTGCGGCTCTTGCGTAAACTGTGGCCACAATCGGCGGCGTTGGAGCGCTACGCCATTAGATTTGACGCGCGGCAAGTCTATGGTCACCAGCTGGTCGTGAGCGCGTTGCAGGCGCAATTGTTGTCTGTGCCCGCAGACGCAGCGCTCTTAAGTTACGGCTATCAGAGTTTGGCTAATTATGTTTCTGCCTCGATCAAACTATTGCGAATTAGCCCAGAATCTGCGCAGTCGGCTTTGCATGCCGGCTTGCAACAATTAACTGGCTGGGTGGCCGAATCGAAAACCGTTGCAGCCGGCTCAGCTGGATGGTTTGCGCCCGCCTTCGATATCTCATCGGCGCGCCATGCCACTGCATTCTCAAGACTTTTTATTTCCTGATTTTATTAATTTATGACAGCATCATTTAATACACGCCCTGTACGAATTGGAATCGGCGGTCCCGTCGGTTCCGGTAAAACCATGCTCTTGTTGCGATTGATCGAAGAGCTGCATCAGCGCTATTCATTAGTAGCGATAACTAATGACATTTACACTAAAGAGGATGAGCAGTTCTTGGTGCGGCAGAGCCCGTTGGCCGCTAGTCGTATTTTGGGGGTTGAAACTGGCGGCTGCCCGCACACTGCGATTCGTGATGATACCAGCATGAATGAGGTGGCGATCGAGGATTTGCTGTTACGCCATCCAGACACGCAGTTGGTATTGTTGGAGAGTGGTGGCGATAACTTATCGGCTACATTTTCGCCCGATTTAGTCGATGCTTTTATCTATGTGATCGATGTGGCGGAGGGAGATAAAATTCCGCGCAAGGGTGGCCCGGCCATTCGTTTTTCAGATTTGTTAATTATTAATAAGACTGAGTTGGCTCCCTATGTCGGGGCGGATTTAGAAGTGATGGCGCGCGATTCCAAGGTGCAGCGGCAAGAGCGGCCCTTTATCTTTTGTGATTTGAAGAGTCGAAAGGGGCTGGCCGAAGTGGTGGATTGGTTGGCGCAAGAATGTTTGTTCGCGATCTCAGCGGATTCGCAATAGCCGGCTGAGTTGAATCAAGATGACTAACAGCAACAACACTGACGCCAGCAGTAGCAAAAACGGTGGGCCTATTTTTGCGCGTCCAGCAGTTTGTGGCGGCGTGCGTTTGCGCTATATTTCTGATGTGGCGAACAAGTCGACGCGCTTAATTGAGCAATGGGTACGGCCGCCCTTGCATTTGACAAAGGCTTATCACGACCAAGGATGGGCAATTAGCCAATTAATGAGTCCGACGGCGGGGCTTTTGCAAGACGATGTACTGGAAGTTGAAGTGCTAGTGGATGCGGGTGCACGGGCGGCATTGATCAGTCCAGCAGCTTGTCGTGTGCATACCATGACTGGTGGCTATGCGAGTGTGCAGCAAACTTACTCGGTCGCTGCGGGTGCTGCGCTTGATGTGTGGCCAGCTCCCTTAATTTTGCAAAAAGATGCGGCCTTGCGCCAAAGCACCCGTTTGGAGGTCGATGCCAGTGCAACTGTGCTCATGTGTGAGTTGGTCGCGCCTGGCCGTGCCGCATTTGGAGAATGCTTCGAATTCCAGGAGTGGCGCTCGAATCTACGCATTTACCGTAGTGGCCGTTTGCTGAGCTTAGAAACTTTTGCGGCCCAGCCAGCGCGCGGTGATTTAGCTGATTGGCGTCGGGCCTATCCCCGCGGATCTTACGCTGGAATCTATTATTTAACGCCCCAGCCATTAGAGGGAATCATTCAGCAGTTGCATGACTTAAAGGTCTCGGGTGCGACGCTCGGTGCGAGCCCGCTGCGTGAGGGGGGGCTTGGACTAAAGCTCTTAGCTCAAGATGGGATCAGTTTGCGCCAAGCTATTTCTGCTGTGCGTGAACTGCTGATCGCGCACTCGAAGCTGACATTTCCGTCTGCGCTGACTCGTGCGCAGACCTTTTTTCATTAATTGCAAGCTGACTCATGAGATGGCGCTTAAATGTATTCGACTCTTAAAACTGTGCGGGTTGATGGGGAGTATTAACTGGTAAACAAGGATGCCGCTACATTTTGAGTTACACCGACAAGCAGGCTTTCAGAGAAACTTAATTCGCGCGATTCCTGGTGGGCAACGATCCAGCGGCGCAGCAGTTTGCGGCGGCCGAGTGGGAAGTTAACCAGTGTGCCGTTAGCGACCTCATGTTTAATTGCCCAATTCGGCAGAATGCCGATGCCGATATCCAGTTCGACCAGTCGCTTGATAACTTCTTCATTTGAAATTTCAATGAACGGATTGAGTGATTGTTGGTAGCTGCGGAAGTAGCTATCGATTAGGTCGAAAGTGTAACTCTTGGACTCAGTCATGATGATGCGCTGCGCCTGTATTTCAGCCAGCTGAGCATGCCCGCTTTGGGCCCATTCATGC
>Ga0115008_10000778_pt1 | contig 24841 bp, 29 predicted proteins | sample FraStrMetagenome_FD_87164 | JGI IMG/M metagenome (GOLD analysis project Ga0115008, IMG submission 87164) | Marine eukaryotic phytoplankton communities from Arctic Ocean - Fram Strait ARC3M Metagenome | ecosystem: Environmental > Aquatic > Marine > Oceanic | place: Fram Strait | collected...
ACATATGATTTTGGGATCTTTACATTTCAATTTTTCATTTTACCCATTTTGATCTAACATATGTAACAAATATAAGTACACTCTTAAATAAATCTTTATCTTATATAAAACATTTTCTGAAAAAGTTACTAGTATATATTTCTTATATGCTATTATTTTCACGTGTATGATTGATTCAAACAAATATATGATTGATATAAATTTTTTTACTATGTTAATAATAATGGAACTCACATTTAAAGATACACTAATGTTTTATCAAACATCACTACGTAACGTAGGATTGTATACATCTATATCACTGGCTTTATTAGGTGTATCTAGATTTTATCGCGGAAAAGATGACTTTATTTATAACACGTCATTTATACTTCTCAGTATGACCACCCTATTTTTGGCATTCTCAATATTAAAAAACTTAAATATTAACGTATCTACGTCAAAGGAAAATCTAAAGGATGAGAAACAACAGGCGATAATCAATGAATGGTTAGCAATCTCTAAAATATTACAATTTGTTTTAATAATTATTTCACTCTTCTCAGTCTATACGTTATATCGACAGATGTAAATACTCACTAATTTTCCTGTGTTTCAATCACAGTAAAAGAAGTATCGGATTCGTTGAGCTCGCGGTTCTCCATTTCATCTTCTAATAGTTTACGTAAACGTTCTGTAATATCTTCACTTTCGAAGGTTGCCTCAGGTAATTTAACGTCTAATACATCTCCATGAGTCATACACAATGGACACGGTTCATTTGGGATGACACCAATCTCGTGTGTGTGTTCGGGTTGGATTTTTTTAGGCTTTACTTCCTTTTTTTCACGTTTTTTCTTTTCCTTCTTCTCTACACGTTGTCTAGTCTCTGAATGCATTTTACAGAATTTAGAGTCGGTACATGCCCTGTTACGACATGGAACACCTTTACCTGTCACACCTTCACATATTACTCGTGTTTTCTCTTCACCTTTAAGTGAAGCGATCTCTTTACGGAGATTTTGAAGAGTACTCAAAATTTCGGTAAGGGTAGATTCTGATATAGACATTATCAATTTCAAATTGTTTTTTATTTTCATTTTCCCAACTTAGGTAGTGTTTAACGTCGTTTCTTTCTCTTACGGCGTGTTTTTTTAGCCTTATTCATTGATGTAAATATAGAAACTGCTAAAAGAATCATTATAAGAATGAATCCACCAATAAACCAATATTTATACTTAGATAAAAATGAATCAGCGGAACGTGTAGTATCGACAAACGCTCTATTCCCGTTTAGTGGTCCTGGTTGTGCTGCTGTAGCATAAGGATCCATTTATATTATATCAATATTTTATTGTTGAATTGGCTTAACAGTTGGTTTTTTATCGGTAAGAGCTGGGTCGAATGATGTACCCTTTTTAGAATTTTTTATAACCTTCTTAGTAACTGGTGAACACCCTTTTGGGCATGTCTTATCCTTTTTATCCTTTTTATCTTTCTTACCTTTCTTAGTCTTCTTACCAGTTTGAATCTTTCCATGATCATAAAAACTGAAACGCCTTTTTTTAAAGGCTATAGTGAGAAACAGTATAGCAACGATTACACCAATGCTGTATAATATTTGACTACGATATTCAGTAAAAAATGATTTATTCGAATTATTTGAATTAGAGTTTATTACGGGGGTTCTATTACCATTTAATGGGCTGGGTTCAGATACAGTTGCGTAAGGCTGCATTTATAATATGTCTAGATTTTTATCAGGGGTTCATTTGATAGAAACAAGGTATGTATTATATTTTATGGTTGAATGTATAATTATTCTTCGTCAGATTCGGAATCAGAATCGGAATCGGAATCACCCATGGGAAGGGGTTCACCGTCCATTCCCTCGTCTTCAGAGTCTGATTCATCATCACCGGCATCCTCACCTTCGAGAAACTCTACAAACTTGAGTTGTCCTGTTAAGTAGAGCACGAGAGTGGCAATACCGGCACCGAGAGCAATGTACATCATCAATTGTTGAGTATCTTTCTTCATTGTTAATTATACTACCTAACAACATTTTTTTTCGTGGGATATAATAAATGACACGCCCAGTCCATAATGTTCTTCTGGAATCCGTAATTATTGGTTTAATGAATGTAACAATCTTTTATATATTAAAAAACATTAAAGGGTTAGATATATTCTGGATACTTTTCCTGGGTGGTGCACTTATTCATATCATATTTGAGTACACAGGTGGCAACAAATGGTGGTGTGAACAAACTTACAAGTTGTAGTAAGTAAACCTCAGGTAGTTCTGACGATCTCTATACCCCGAAATCTCATCTTCTAAATTTCTCTTCAATTCCAGCACTTCGTTTCTTCTCTCATCGATGCGCTGGTTTTCGGCACTTTTGTAATCTTCATACGTCTTTCGCTCCCATTTCTTACTCATAAACAATTTACGCTCACGATCACACCAATCAGTCATATCTGTGTTCTGTACTAAATTCTCAAAAGTCCATTGATCTAATACATATGTAGGGTTTTGCCAATGCCAAACTCGCTTAATAGCGTCTTCCCTGACCTTTTTAGTAATGTGTTGAATAGGCTTGAGAATTCTTAGTGATCTGTCAGCAATCTTCATATCAGCAAGCAATTTACGAATAATCTCTTCATTCTGATCCATTTCAACACACCAATCTGGATCTTCTAAAATAATATCATGATTAGGTTCACTTTCAACATTATCCCCACGCTGAATCACCTGGAAAGGGAGTCGTCTATTATCCCTAAAAGGGGGGTCATTGTTACGGGGGATCTGGTCATGTACCATCTTTAAATTGTCACACATTTCCAAGTAGGTGCCTTCTGGGATCAACTTGGAAATGTCATCAAGACTTGTCATCAGGCTCTTTAAATTATCCATTTTGTTACATAATTTATGTATTCTTGAACTTCACTTACGTTTTATAATTCATAAAGCTTATCTTCAGCATCTTCTAGACTGTTCAAACGTCTCTCAATCGCTGCACGATACTTTCCCCTGAATTCATTTTCGATATAAATGTAATTCTTTGCCATACTCGTAACATCTTCGTCATTAAAACCCAATTCCTCTGGTGTATGATCCTCTGGTATAAGATCATTCGCTAAACAATAGTGTTCAATAGCAAGTTTTTTTATGTTTCTCGTTTTTCTTTTTAAAGGGTCCGTTGTATTGAACTCCTTTCGTAGATAATCAATCTGGCCACCTATAAAATCAATATCTAAATTTAAAGCTCGGTTGTTATATAAATCGTAGAAATAATCGTATATTTGTCTCGTTGGCCCTATATACGGTACATCGAATGTATCATAATCAAAGAAAAACTCAGGGTCTGAACGTTTACTGTATACACGCTTTAAGTGGTTACAGATATCTAGATAGTCCCCCTCTGGTAATTTGTCAGAATGTTTGTCAATCAGTTGCATAACTTCCAACAAATCATCCATACTTATATATTCATACATTGTTTTGTCTAAGTCAGTTAAAAAATTAAACTTCATACTTTATAAGGATGGCTGGTAGATTTGATACAGTTGTTACCGGTCTACAGGACATGTATTTAACAGGTAATCCACAAATGTCATATTTTTTGACACGTTTTTCTAGATATACGAAGTTTACTACACAAACACTTGAAATGCCGTTTAATGGTGGTCCAGTAAGGGGACAAGAACTTTCATGCCCGGTATCAACATCATCCGGTGATATGATATCAAATATGACACTGAAAATATTTGTGAATAACGATATAACATCAAATGTACATGATTCATTTATAAAAGCAAATATCGAATATATAGACCTTTATATCGGAAGTCAGCACATAGATCGATTGACAACTGATTATATATCCATGTATCTCAAGTTGAGATCAGTTGAAACAGATGATTTAAACATTCTATCGAGGGATTCCTATAATGTAAATTCACATTTTTCACGAAATATACCACTCTATTTAGATCTACCATTCTATTTTTATAAACATCCACATCTCGCATTACCGGTGTGTGCGATGTATAAACAATCGTTAGAAGTACGTATAAAAATGAAGGAACCCACAGTTTTTCAAACTACATATATGCCGGTAGACTATTCCGAAAATCTCAAAATTGACCGGATTTCACTTAATGTTGATTATCATCACCTAATGGAAGAAGAAAAGGCATTCTTTAAATCGCGACCAATGGAATATATCATAACACAAACACAATTATCAAGTAAAATTATAGAATCAACAGATATTGATAAAGAACATTCTTTTATGTGTAACTTCAAGAACCCTGTACGTGAGTTTATGTTTTTTCTTAAACATGATGCATGGGGAAAATTAACAAATCGATCTAATATAAATGAAGAACTTGTTTCCGCAAATATGAAAATCAATAATATAGTATTATTTAGTGGTAATCACAATGATTTGTCGTCGCATCAATTCTTAAATAAATATAAATCACCAAGTGATATAGTAGAGGAGAGTCTTATTTGGCATAGGCGTCCGAATTATTATAATCAGACGTTCATTCCACTCAATGATATTTTATCATTTGATGCAGTTCGCAATTTACCTGGACCAGGTGGTTCAAATGAGACTACATTGGGATGGTTTAAGACTTTCAAGGTTAAAAATGGTTTATTTTATGTATATCCACTGTGTATAGATCCCAATACACATGAACCAACTGGACATCTAAACATGAGTCGTATAGTACATCAAACTTTCACATTTAAGTTTAAAACACCTGATCCCAATTCAATTTACACTGTGTGGAACGATCTATATAAATCTAAATTATATCTGTACGCAGTAAACTATAACATTCTTGTATTCAATGATGGGTTATGTGGCTTAAAATATTAATGTTCTAATATATTAATGGCCGGTAGGTTAGATGTTGTAACATATGGTGAAAATGATAAATATCTATCACTAAATCCTGAGGGTACATTATTCCATAAACAAGTAACCAAACGCCCGAATTTCTCAATTAATTCTACAGATATAAACCCTACAAGAGAAAGTATTGGATTTGGTAAAACGATTAAGTTTACTATACCTCAAAATGTAGGTGATCTACTTAAATCTATAACACTGACTATCAAAGCGGATGACATCCCGAATGAATGGAATTTATATTATCAGGATGGAGCTGGTATAGCTGTCATCGAGTATGCGGACCTTATCATAGGTGGTACAGTCATTGAACGTCTAGATTCTAATTATATTACTATAAACAAAACGTATTTTAATAACTCTAGGCAACAGGAAGGTATTGAAAATATTACTGGACTAATCCCGTCATCTGTATTTTCTAGTTGGTATGGTTGTAGAAAGACATTTTCTACAAAGAATACACAAAAACAATTCGATTTTCAGATTGATCTACCATTTTATTTTTATAATACAACGGAGTTGACTTTACCACTGTGTGCGATCACTAAACAAGAAGTTGAGGTTGAAATAAAGTTTAGAGATCTTAAGGATATACTATTTTCTAAAACTTCTGATATTTATAGAGAAGAATCAGTCAATTTTCCATTTCCTACATATTATGATCAAAGCTGGATACCTAATAAAAATGTAATCTTCCTAGAGTTAATTAAAGGTTGGAACAGAACAAGTTATTCATATTTCAAGTATAGTGGGGTTCCATGGTACGATAATCCGGGTGCGAACATGACAAATGCGAAATTGGGACAAAATGGTTTGGGTATCCATAAATATAATAAGAAACATACAACCCGTGATTATTACCCATATTCGGAAACCTATATTAAACCATCGTGGTCAATTCTAGATTTTTTTAAAGATAACGGAGCCCGTACGTATGATGTATCGGATTGGTATTCGGGAACCCGCGTCATTCCTGAACACTTTAGCTATTCAGATATGAGTAAAACGTTTTTTCATTCATTACCAGGCTTAGCAAGTGGCTCTGTAGCTATGCGCATTATCACTGGTGATAAAGAATTCTCAAAAAATGCTACATTGATCGATCCTTATATGGGTACATTCATCTTGAGTATAATGGATCAAGTTTACCCAGAAACGACTTCATATGCATCATTTTCGATTGAAAAAACGGGTCCGAATATGTTAAATGATGTTTACAACTACCAGTTGGAGAATGTATATGGGGGGAGTGATAACCCATTCACAGATATAGGTACACGAAATGAAAAATCTGTACCAATCAATTGGTTGAACCATGGGTTGGTGGCGTGTTGTATAGAAATTGGTGAAGTATTGGGTATATATTCTGCTCCCTCAGATTTGACCTATTTTAACGCATACGATACACAGTATTACCGGATCGTCCGTGCTGATGAATATCCATACGGAGCGCGGACGCCACCCGATGGTCTTGGGATCCCAACTGATTCCCAATTAGGTGGGGGATTCGTTCGTATATTTAGACATTTTCCAGTTGGAGAAGGGTATAATGACGCATGGAGTCCTGAGACCTCTATTTCATCGGAAACCACAAGCGAAATAAAATCACGACTAATAGAATTGGAAAATATTGAATCTGGAAAAGTGGTTTCTAGTGACGTGGTTACATTAGGTCTGCTAGAGTTACATTGGCCTCTACATAATTATGCGAGAGATCTGAATTATGGTACAGGACCAGATGTACCTAAATTCATGGGTTCTATGAATGAACCCATGTTAGCCTCAAGTTACATAGGTGGGGTGGATCCCCTCAATATTTACCCCAATCAACTCTCAATCTTGACAAGATCATTTGGTCGAGTTACCCGAATTACATCGGCAGGTAAAGCAATTGTAGCCACTCTAGGGGATCCTGACTGGCCTAATGATTTACGAATGTTCACATGGATACCAAATGGAGCTAATGGGTGTCCATATGGGAGTCCCCAAACACCCGGTTATACCACCGGATCACCAGCTTCCACTATCAACCCCACATCGTCTGGTATTAAAACTGATTACTTTGCGGGTCCCGTGGGTACATATCGCCTTGCCTGGCCAAATACAAGAATCGTTTTGGATAGTACAAGTCGTGGAACGAATGTTTCATCTAGACGGAAATCTGATTTACAAATGAGTGATTATTGGGAAACAACTCAATATCCTTCAGACTTTCTCGATGGACGTACCGCAATTCAAGATAATGGAAACTTCGCTCTCTTTTGGGGACATGTAAGAAATATTACAGTCGCATATAGTTATGTTGGTGATACAGAATCTAAGACTATTCCCGGTGCTGTGCGAATATATGAATGGAATTTTCATGATTGGACTTACTACCGCGAATACAAACGTGAATGGGATAAAACATTTTCACTTATACAAACGTTAACTCCACCTGATACACCAACGTATAATTTTAATTTTGGTAGAAAAATAGCCATATCTAGAACAAGTCAATTATTGGTAGTATCAGAGCCACATTGGGTTCCACCTACTCGGTTAAACTTTAGTAAATCCGATAACGTCAACTGGAATGTTGGACGTATACAAGTGTATAAAAAAAATGATACGCCAACAGTTACAAGTGTGTATAACATAACAGCTTCGGGGGGTAAATTTTACATAAATAGTGTTGAACAAGCTACAATCGAACTTATTGAAGGTGTAACATATACATTCAATAATCCTACATCGGGTGGCTCACTTCCCGCACACCCCTTTAAATTCTCGACGACGAGTGATGGTACCCATGCAGGTGGTTCGGAATATACATTTACTGGTACAGTCAATACGGTCGTGTACCCGTATAGTGGTGCACCAGAAGGTACTTATCGGACACAGTTTACAGTTCCAGTAGGTCTCACAGGTACTCAATTTTACTATTATTGTAGTATTCACCCCGGAATGGGTGGTAGTGTAAACGTAGCTGTGGCTGGTGGACGGTATGAATTACATCAAACTATATATCCAGAATTACCTAGTTTAGCCGACAGAAAAGAACATGCTAGAAAATATCAACATGCCTTATACACTTCTTGGAATGACCCTATACAAAAAAGATGGGAATTCGGTAAAACATTAGATCTCAGTGATGATGATAAAACTTTAATCGTGGGTGCGGAATCTAATACAACTTTGGGTTCACATAAGTCCCCAACTGAAACCAATGGTGGGTGGGTATCAATCTATCAATTGAATGATTCTGGAAATTTTGATTTCAAATCAATTATATCACAAAAGGTCGATGAAGATGCGGATGCTGAATTTGGATCTGATAATATAGCCATAACGACTGATGGTAACGATATAGCTGTATCAGCGAGTAATGCAGATTGGGAACCCGCATCTGAATTACCCTTTAAAGATACCTCATTTGACCCGTTAAATAATGTACCAAATGTACCAACTAACGAAAGTTGTGGTAATATCCAATTATTTTCTAGAGACACGATAACACCCAAAAATTATAACGATATCAATATTGAAATAAACACATGTAAATTAAAATTAGAATTAATACATCTCGATAAACTTGAACAAACTAAAATTAAAAATACCCCTATCACACAAATTATAACACAATTACAAGTCAATAAATTTAACTGGAGGGAGTACCAAGGAATCAATTATGACAACGATTTTGTACAAGAATCACAAAATAATCAATTCAAACTAAATTTTTGTAACCCGGTCAAAGAATTATTTTTTGTAGTGAAAAAAAGTAATAACCGCGCCCTCGAATTATTACAAGATTCAAACGTAAATACATCAGAAGTGTGTTTTTTTCAAGGTGTCACAGATTTTGATGGCTTTGTGAGAAATTATGGTAATAGAGAGACAAATGACGTATTTACATCGAGTAAATATTCGCAACCGGTTATGGAATCCATCAAAAGTCTATCATTAACATTGGATGATGAGGAAGTTATACCAGTCAACGGTATAGGTGAATTTCCTTCACACTTTATGAGAGTCATTCCATCTTCCAAATATCATACACACACCGCACTCAATCGACGTATTTATTTATGGAGTTTTGGTACTCGCCCAGAATCGTGGAAACCTTCGGGTCAATTAAATTTTTCAACCGTAAAAAATCAAATATTGACTGTGGAGGGATTTAAAACAGGTTGGACACATCAACATGATATTTCAGTTTACGCCAAAAGTTACAATGTCATGCAAATAAATAATGGGACAACTCAATTATTGTATCCTTTGATTGCCAATAGAAAAAGTGAAAGTATGGGAAATTTAAGAAATTTTCCGAGACCGTTTATTAATGAAGTATTTGATGGTAATCAATACATCAATCATGAACGTTACCAATCATACTTTGATCCCACACTTTCCCTTTCATCTGATTTTACGTTTGATAGTAGTAACAATCTAAATATCAATGTAATAGGATCTTATACATTCGAATATTCGGTGGTTAATGAACATGGAAATACTAATGAAAAGGGGTTTACTCGAACTATAAATGTTATTGACACAGTTGCCCCAGTTGTAAGTCTAAACTTTCCGAGTGCGAATCCAATTAATCTAATATATAATGATACAGTTACACCGGTATACTTTCAACCGTATATAGAATACAGTGCCGTGTCAGACACCAGTGAATCTATAATTACCACGATTATTAGAACCCCTATTGGTGGGGGTACGGGTGTACCAGTTGCTGCGGTGAATCCAACTGTTGAAGGTGTATATACACTTACATATACAGCTACAGATGATGGTGGAAATATTGGAACTAATACGAGAGTGGTTAATGTTATACAAGATACCGTAGCACCATTAATATCCCTAACTAATCCAAATGCAAATCCAATCAATCTAATATATAATGATACAGTATCACCTGTATATTTTCAATCTTATATAGAATTTGGTGCTACATCAGACAGTGGTGAAACAGTTGTTATAGATAGTAGTGCTATAAATCTAACTACAGCAGGTACCTATACAGTTACTTATACAGCAACTGATGTTAGTGGGAATATAGGAACTAATACAAGAACTGTTATAGTTACTCGAGATATCACATCACCATTGATAACACTAAATACACCATCCTATAATAATGTAAATTTGATTTACAATAATTTGACTGGTTATTCACAAACGTATACGGAGCATGGAGCTACATCTAATGGGGGTGAAGCTATAACCACAACTTTTACTCGAAGACCTATCAGTGGGGGTACGGTGGTAAGTGTCAATAGTGTGAATACATCTGTGCAGGGTATTTATGTAATTACTTATACAGCAACTAGTGTTAGCGGAAATACAGGTACTAATACGAGAACAGTTACAGTTACTCAAGATATTGTAGCACCTCTTATAACTCTAACTAACCCCAGTGAAAATCCAGTGAGGTTAACATATAATAGTACAGTTTCACCTACCTATTCAGAACCATACGTGGAATATGGGGCCACAGCAGACAGTGGTGAAACCGTTGTTATAGATAATAGTGCAGTAAATATTATAATCGAAGGTACATATACAGTTACTTATACAGCAACAGATACTGCGGGGAATATAGGAACTAATACAAGAACTGTTATAGTTACTGAAGATGATATACCACCCACTCTAACATTAACTAACGCGGCTGCGAATCCTATTAATTTGATATTTAATGACTCAGTTTCTCCAACATATATTCAGTCGTATACAGAGTATGGTGCCACAGCCGATGGTGGTCAGACAGTCACTATAGATACCAGTGCGATTCAATCAACAACACCAGGGACTTACAATGTCGTTTATAGTGCGACAGATATAGCTGGTAATATTGGAACCATTATAAGACAGGTTACCTATACTAGAGATACTAATGCACCAATTATAAATCTAAATACACCTAGTTACAACCCAGTGGATTTGGTGTATAATTCGACAAATGGTTACTCGGAAACGTATACAGAGCATGGAGCTACATCGGATGGGGGTGAAGCCGTAACACAGGTTGTGCGCCGAAATGGTACAGTTGTCAGTGCTGTAAATCCTACCCAAGCTGGTACATATGTAGTGACGTATTCCGCAACCGATTCAGCTGGAAATATAGGAACTAATTCGAGAACAATTACTGTTACAAATGACACTGTTGCACCCGTTCTAAATCTACAAGGACCTGCTTATATTAAGGTAGTTCAAAATTATGGTGGATCTATAGGAATACCAAATCCACCAGTTACTATTAACTCACCCGATCAAGGTCTATCATACAGTACAAACAGTACAGTCAATATGTCGACACCAGGTACTTATACTATTACTTATTCAGCTACTGATAGAGCTCTAAATGTAGGAACAGTTTCTAGAACTGTTCAAGTATATAGTACTAGTGGGGCTACCGCGAGTTTCACACTAAATGGAGGTAACCAGTCACTGACACAGTGTGGTACGTATACAGACGGAGGGTATAGTGCATCAAGTATTAATGCAGACACTACGAATACACCTGTATACAGTTCAGGTAATCTTAATACAAGTACCTCTGGTTCATATACAATCAATTGGGTAGCTACCAGTAAAATATTGGGTGGGAACTCACTTACTCGATCTAGAACTGTCACTGTTAATGCAATATCGTTTTCACCTTCTACAACCATTCAGTCATTTAGTTCTTACGAACCACTTGTAGATTCATCAAGTCCATGGGATAGTAATGTAACATGGTATGACACGATAACAAATGAAACCGTTTCCGGTCGAACCGTAAATAAAGTTACACGTTCATATAGACCTCTATGTAATAATCAGGCGAATCAACAGCTCTCAACTCGGGTTATACGCAATTATTTTCAGAACATACTCGTACAAAGATCAACAAGCTCTGTAAGTGGGGGTGATTACATTGGTGGCCTCGGGAATCGTTCACAGGCCACTCTAGTGGCGCACACAACAGTTACTAGTAGTTCTGCATCAAGTAGTAATTATTCAAAGGGACTTATAGCTCGGCTAGGTAATTTTTCTATCAATGCAGAATACTATAGCGGTGCTAGCAGAATTGTGGCGAGGTACACAGATAATAGTAGAAATGCTTCTTGTCAGGTTTATGTAGGGTCTACTCAGTATAATAATACAAAAATTATATGTTCTCTAACTGGAACATTCACTGTGGGCGCCGCATACGCATGGAGGACCACGAGCTCACCTATATACACCACAGTATATTACGGTCAATTCAATCAATACTCCTATCAACAACAAACCGGTGTGAATGTTACTCGTTATTGGCGAAAAAATTATAGTATGTCCGCAAGATTGCGTGTGTATAGATACACTGGTACTTCATATAACATTACCACAGATAGACTAAATGGTTCTATGGATTCCAGTGGCAATCCTCAACTTACATATGTAGGTGGGAGTGGAATGAGCCAAGCATGGTATGATGGTGGTAATAATACAACAACACTCAATAACACAAACGGTGAATCACAATTCACCGCGAGGACATTTGTAGGGAGTAACACCGCATACTACGCACTTTCAACTTACAGAAGCGTGAGTGTCAGAAATTTAGCACCATGGTCAGCGACTAATGGAAATTCTATATACATTTTAGATCGGGCACATAATGACTATCTATGAAAAGTATTAAAGCTATTTTATATGTATAGAGTATGGGGAGTGAAGTTTCAGAAATTTCATTGAAAGCTATTGGAAAGCAGGACACTCACCTACTTTCCAAAGACTTGGGCAATTCATTTTTTAAAAATTCATACAAACAACATAGCCCTTTTTGTACAAAACAGAAAGTTAAGACTATACAAAATACGGAAAATGAATCCAATTGGCCATGGGGTAAGAAAATCAAGGTCGAGTTTAATCCCAAATTAATGGGTGACTTATTATCAAATATGGCTATAACTATACCCCTACCAGCATTTCCCACCAATCCACCAGGACCATTGGATAGGTACGCACCCATGATTGGTTACCACTTAATTAAAAGTGTAACTATGTTCGTAGATGAAATTCTAGTCGAAACAATAGACTCTGATTGGAACGTCATATACCATAACATTTACCAAGATGTCGATGAAGAGCAAATGTCGGAACTAAATCTGAATAGGGGGTGGTCGCATAAAATATGGGCTAGTAATGCCGTTTTTCAAAATATACATAAACGAATGATTCCAATAACATTACCATTGAGATTCTTCTTTTCTAGACGTTTTGATTCCAATGTTTCTGAAAAACCATATTTTCCGTTATGTTCAATACATAAACAAAAAATTGAGTTCGAAATAGAATTCCATGAAAAAACATTCTTTACACCCACAGAAAGTGATATAAAACTCGATTATTTCAATGTCGTAACGGATGAAATCAAATTAACAAATGAGGAACGTTTATTTCTGGTAAAAGAACCACAAATGATAACAACTGAATTTGTTGGTATACATCCAACATATGAGAATAAACCATTTGTATATGAAATCGTCGCAAATTTGATTCCTGATATCCCTGTTAAAACGTTTCACTGGTTTATACGAAATAGTGATTTTGAAAAGGAATATAACCCACTTGATACCGTCATGGGAACAGTGAATCAATCTATATACAATGGAACTACATATCCACAATATGCAAATTATACAAATCGATTTAATTTATCATCTGCCCTACCTGTTGGACAATTAGTAGATGACTTATATTCAGAATATGATAATGTTTCAGGTGTAGAAATGTATATTAACGGTGAAAAAATAATTAGAACTATAGAGAATGGTCCTAAATATTTCAGATTTTATACGTGTTCGAAAAATACATTATCGTTGCCTAAACAACATCATATATACACATATACATTCGCTTTAAATCCGAGAGATCCAGGTCCAACTGGCTATTTCGATTTTAGTAATACACAATCAGATAAGACATTTATTAAAGTTGCTATCAAAGATTCTATAGTTATGAAACCTAGAAATGGTGTGTGGAATATGCATCTATATTACACTGGCTATAAAACTATGAAATTTGCTGATGGTTTCATGCGGTTTGCTTAGATTTGAGCAGTCATTTCATGATCATTTTCAACCTCTTCTTCAGTTAAAACCCTTACTTCCTCCTCGTCCTCGTCCTCATCCATCTCACATGCAAGACATTCTCCGTCAAACATGTGACAGATGTGCTCTCCATTCTCAACCATTTTACGGACATCAGGGTCGTTCATGACATCATCAGAATCGTATTCCTCGTCGTCTACATATGTTGCTTTAACCTGTGCCCTTTCAGACTCAAGTTCTCTGAGACGTTTCTGAAGTCGGTCGATCTCATCGTCGAGATCCTTATGGGTCCAGTCATGGAATTCATTAGACGTAGCCGGCATTTGGACAAAAATACCGGGAGGGAGTGGGTGGCTTCGGGTAGATCCCATTATTTTCTTAATAATTACAAACTTTATCTTCTACTTAGGTTTGCTGTCTCCGACGAATTTCCAAAAACTTCTGTAATCGTGCTTACTTTCGAAAATACCCTCCTTAATCATCTTGGAAGAGAGTTCATCGTGCTCATTCTGAATCGGTGTACTTAATTTATACCATTCCGTGATGTCCATTCCATCATCAAATGATTTCGTGAGCTTCATGCGTTCATCTTGGTTTTTCAAGTATTCTTTGACGAGTTCGATGGGTTTACCGATCAAAGAAATAAGGGCCGCGTCGTCCTCGTCGTCTTCTATGTTGACCAGTTGAGGAAGGACCTTTTTACTGCACATCGTTCCAAGCGCGCGCGTTTCGGCGGCTGCAATGTACCCACACGCTTTTTGGGACAAACCATTGCGGGGGTATCGGGGTTTGGTGTTCAGCAGTGCTTTAGACATGGTAATTCCTCCGCTCATTGTTGGTTGTTGGTTTTTAGATGAAAAATACATATATTCTTACAAACTTAGGTGCTATTTATCTACAGAATTGTTCGACCAGTCGTGAACACCTTCCTATCAAGGCTCCAGTAATCACGCCACTCGCGAACCTCATTGTAATCCCCCAATAGATATTCTCTCTCTATACACCCCTTCTCTAAGCTATCCATCTTTTTCTCAGACTCACGGACCTTCTTCTCGGCATCTTCCACATTTGAGTTCCATTTTCTATAACACTCTTCCTTGTAGTCTTCGTAAATCTGTCTCTCAAACGCGGGGAGTTTTTGGAGCGTTTTGAGTGAAAGTTCATCATAGAACATGAGACCTCTCTTTGCTCTTTCAATCTCATCCTCGGTTCCAATTTCCATGACAATCATCCGAAGACCCCATTCCATCAGGTTTTTCCAAGTCCATCCTCCATCCTCAGTCGCACCAACACTGGATACACAACCAACGAAAATTGCCTCGTTGACGGTGTCCCATTCAGGGAGTTTAACGTTGGGAAGGACCTCCCCAAAGTCGAACTGAACTTCACACCAGGCCTTGATAGCTTCACTCTTGTGCCGCACAGTCATACGCTTGATGCCATCATAAGTACTCGTCGCCACTTTGTCGAACTTCATCAGATTCTTGTACTCTGCGTGCATCTGCTTCACCAAGCCAACAATTTCACTTTTCAGCTTCCGGATATCTCGCATACGTTCCTCCTCCACTCGAAGTCGTTGATCTTGAGCGGTCAAAATCCAGGGAGCCTCGTAATCACCGTCGGTGTCATCATCACTTTCAAGTTCTGAATCATCATCACTGTAGTAGAACGTGTCTTCGTGGAACGGTTTGTTACCGTTCATGTGGTCATGAACGCGTTTCATTTTATTGGCCATCTCCAGATAGAGGCCGTCAGGTATCTTACTGGAGATGTCGTCAATGCAAGCCATAAGGCTTCGGAGGTCTTCCATGTTGTTTGATTGTTTTTTATTGAAAAATATAATTTCTATGCTCCACTTAGGTATGGAACATATACGAAAGATCATGGAAATCATGGACGATGATGAGATGTTCCCAACAAGGAATGAGTGGGCGTATATAAAGATATCAAATGAACTCAAGAAATTACATTTAAAATTAAAAGAACTGTCACACACACCAGCTACAATCGACCCTTCAGCGCGTGTAGAAAGACGTTCTTCGGCTACAATAGACCCCTCGGCACCACCCCGTGTTATCCGAGATGCGTGGCGAGACCTACACAATTTACGCATCAGGCCACGACGTTAGGTTAATCAACATCCATCATGACAACTTCAGCGACTGTAGTACCATCATGTGGAGGGTAATACGCACCTGGTTCAACGGGACCGGGTGCATCATCTGATGCCGCCCACTCAGCATGTAACTCATGTAAAAATGTATTCAACCCCGGGTATCTATCCTCTTCGTCATCACCGCTACGTTCTCTCCATCGTTGATGAAATTCTTCTCGATCTCGTTGGGCAGCTGTATCGGGATCTGATGGTAGTTCGTCATCCAACCAGTCATGTGGTTGCCCATCTGGAATGGGTCCATTTAGATGAACACGGGTTGGTTCATATCTGAGAGGTTCATCAGTCTCTGGGTCGTAATCACTTATCCATGTTGGTCTAGTTTGATCAAGAAATGAGGGTGGCTTCACATATTCTCGCAACTCCTGGATAGTATCACACAACTGTAAATAATCCCCCTCTGGGATACTTTCCGAGTTCTTGTCAACAAGCGCCATTATTTTATGAAAAAGGTCCATCTTTATTACATGTGATTATCCTAACATTGTTATTCCACTTAGGTCATTAAAAGACCTGGATCCTTTTTTTATATTTTTTTCAATTTTATCGAATTCTTCTAGTAAAGGTGTAATGGTATCACCACGATACTTAGCCTGTCTCACTTTTCCGATAAAATTCGCCATTTTCATGAAAGTTGGTTCATGATTTGTTATCTCTACGAAGGATAGTAACCTTTTACACTTCGTAAGGAGAATCTCTAAATCTTTCTGTCTCTCGGTGTAGTGACTCCTCTCCACCTCTATGTATCGTATTTCATCACACTCGTTACGAGCCTCAATGATAGACCCCATATCTACTAACTCATTCATAGATTTTTTTCGCTGAATAACTTTCGGGGCAACGAGGTCGATAATCGATTGTATGAAATCGAATGGCATTTGATGGGTGTAGGGGGGGTGTCTACGGGGGTCGTACAATGTAGTACTTCTTCCCAAATTATACGCTGTACGTCCGGGCACAGTGGGTTAGTAGCCTGTAAAAATGCTATTCGTAGCTCGTCTGTAGCCAAACCTGGTATACCAAGTGGAACACTTGAATGTACAAATTGGTTATAGATAGGAAGAATAAAGTTAGACATTTAAAATTTACGTATTTATATCCCACTTAGGTGTTGTTCACGCTCAATCGATATTTTTTCAAGTTCTACATCAAGTATAAAACGATAAGGGGCATCCCATAAGGCAGTCTTAAACCATGTATATATGTTTATGAAATAATGAGGTCCCATAGTTACAAGTGCATTGTACGTAGCATAAATGTAAATCATATCTTACTTCTTAGTATCATTTCTTTTTTATACCACTTAATAGTTTGTATAAATCAATAATACTTATCACAGCAATCGTACCATTAAAGGCAATAGCTTTTGCTCCCATTGAAATCGGCATACTACTTATAATTATTACTTATATTATTTTGTGATATACTAATAGAAATGAGCTTAGAGGACGTACCCAAAAAAGTTCAGTATGTGATCTTGGATTCTAGATTCGTAAATGGAACGAATAATGTATTCTCTCTTGATCTCACATTGAAGTCCAATACACATGTAGAAGATATGAGTCGAGTCATTGGTATTAAGATGGTTGATTTTTATATCACACAAGTAGGAGAAAATGATACCAATCTTAATACAAATATAGCAAAGTATGTTGATGTTATATGTCCAGATGTACCTAAAGTCGCCCAGATGCTAGACGAGCGAAATGGACAAATATTAGCCCGTGTACCACTTGAAAGACATTTTGTTGGGAGTAATGGAATTCTTATGAGAGATAAACAGTGGAAGAGTTTTAATCCCCCAACACGATATTTTAATCCTTTATCGATTAAGAAACTTAATTTCAAAATATTTGAACAACAAGATGACGGTGACTATTTATCTCTGCAACCAGATGCGCAATGGTCAATGGTTCTAGAGATCACAACTATTAATGTCAAAGAAAAATCACCCAATAAAGAAGTTCAAATACTAGAGGTTATGAATAAACTCCTTCAAAAGATTGATACACTTAATACAAATGTTCAAAAGTTACCAGACAAACCACCAGATGAAAACCCTAAAAAGTATTCATTCGGTCTTTTGATTGTCATTTTAATGTCGTTATTTGGTGGTTTCATATGGTGGGTAAATAAGACCACTGTGTCATAATCTATTTTTCTTGAAATGCTTCATCTCCATATAAATCTTCAATTATACGGAGTGTATCTTCTACATCTTTTAACGAAGACTTAGTTGAACGTAAATTCCACTTCGCGAGCTTCTCGAGCTTTATATGGGCGCGCTTATAATCATCAATCTGGCTACGTAATTGGTGTAATTCATCGGCATCTTTAGATTTCGTAATTGCGAAATTATGTTTTCGCACACGTTTAGGCTTTTCACTGTTGGCTGTGTTATAAATACGGATTGGGGTAATGCTTAGGGTTACCATGTATTTATAGCGCGGTTTACAACTTTATATATATTTAGGCATCAACGGTAACGGGCTTCTTTTTAATAGGAACCTTTTTAACGGGAGCTTTAGCTACAGGTTCTTTAGCTATAGGAGCTTTAGCTACGGGGGCTTTAGTTGGTGTGACCGTTTCACCCGAGCCTGGGGGTCCCTGAGGACCCGCGGGTCCGGCAGGTCCAGGAGGACCTGGAGGTCCTTGGGGTCCACTTGATTCACCACCACCACCACGTTTATCGACTATTTTTAAGAGTAGATCGAATAGACGGGTCTTATCGATACGAACACGGGCCATTTCTTCTTCAATTTCTTTACGAAGTGAGGACATTTTACTATATATAAAAGAAAGATTATCTTTAAACATATGATCATCATAGGACCCCATCTGAAAACGGGTATTGGACAACATGCTAACAAATATGTAAAATTGTTCTTACCTGATTGTAAATATTTTGAAATTGGTCAACAGATTCCAGAATATGACAATGGCCTGATCTTTGTAATTCCCACCCAAAATCAACTGGAATATATAAAGTATGTCAAAACGCGCGTGAAAAACTTAGCATGTATGACTGTATGTGAAACGGAAACAGTTCATGAAGACTACGGTCTTATCATGAAGGAATTTAAACGAGTCGCAGTACCCAGTGAGTTTTGTAAACGTGTATTATCAAAACAATTTCCAATGAATGAATTCTATGTTATTCATGCTCATATACCATCACCACCCGAGAAACCTTATACATTTTACCATATTGGAAATGTAATGGATCCCAGGAAGAAGTTTCGTGATATTCTTCAGGCATTTGTGCGACTGAATGAACCCAATACACGTTTGGTGGTGAAAGCAACGTCAAATAGTAATGTAGAATTACCATTTCCTAGGGTAGAAGTGATCAATGATATGTTATCAGATGAAGAAATGAATACTCTTCATGACCGATGTGATTGTTATGTAAATTTTTCACATTCAGAAGGTGTTGGTATGGGTGCAGTAGAAGCAGCTATGCGTGATAAACCTGTCATTATTACAGAATATGGTGGTGCATCGGAATACATTAAAACACCTTATACAATTACGTGTGGACTTCAAGAGTTGGAACAAGATGATTTCTTATTCAAAAAAGGCATGATTTGGGGTAAACCAAACTTTGACCAACTCTTGGAGTTCATGCGCCACGCATATGAAAATAGGGTTCGTACAATGGATCATATACATACGAAACAAATGGTTGGAAGGAAGAATGTTTTAGAAGAATTTGTCTTGAATGTGATTGGTCGCGAAAACAATGACACCAGTGATAATCATACCACTCACCATTGAATCCTTTTGTGCTATGAAAGTCATGACGATATCGTCTATGAAACCTATACCACTAGGCTTAGTGACGAAATGAGGAATGATACTAGCAATGATAATATACAGGGACATCGCAATTATAACGGGTCTGATACTTTCTTGATCTAACATAGTATTTGTATTAATCACCTATTTTAATTTTACTACCTATCTTCACTTTATCAATACGGTGCTTTTTACAAAAATCTCCGCACACAGCTTTAAACGAACACCTTTTTCCCGTCATCGTTGTCGCTTGACAAATATTGTTATGTGAACGGGATTCTTTAACAATTGTAGGCGTTTTATCGAGGACGATGATCTGTCGATTTTCCTTTTTCTGATCAAACTGTTTATAGGACATCTTCATCTTCCATGTCGCATCTGCTAAATTGTAGCATTTATCATCCGCCTCATCAACGCGATACATTTTCATCGCGTCTATGAGACAGTTACTCCACAAATCATCTCGGATAATTTCCATTTTCAAATTTCTTAATTTTCATCATTTATGTCATTCACTTAGGTATTTAAACTTCGCCACCAATTTCGGCTAGATACACGTCAACTTGTCCTGTAAACCCTGAAAATTGTTCAGCTGTCCGTTTGGTAACCATATCTTGTACATTTTTGACATGTTCCGTAAATTTATTTACATCTATTCCAGTTGCGTTATGAATTTGTGAGTCAGAACCAATATCTTTTGCGGCGTATAGATACGCATTCGCGTAATTTGCGTGGAGTATAGATATAACGGGTGACTTATCCTGCTGTGAAGTAGTCGCGTAACGTGCGGATTGCTGAATCAATTTCTGTAAAGATTTTGCCATTCCCCTCGATCTATTCTGCATCACTAAAATGAGTACAAAAATGACGATGATGAAATATGTGTACATATCTTCTTACACTACTTCGAGAAAAAATAATTCGTTTTTATCCCCTAAGTTAAGTTTTAGACTTGTAATTTTCCAAGTATGTCATCTATAATCACATACGCTGTACCCATGTTCATGTTCGGTAAGTACAAGCGAATGAAAGAATACATCAAAGAACTCGAAGAGAATATTGATGAACTCGAATATTCTCTTCAAGAGCTTCGCCTTCAACTCAATAATCGGAATGCCAGATACGAGTGGTTCATTATAATGATCTTATTCTCTGTTCTCGCTCTATTCGCGGCAGTTGCAGCAGCTTTTCCATATACAACGGGTGTATTCATAGGACCGTTGGGACTAGCTGGTGCTTTCCATAGTTATCATATACAGAGGATGAATGAAGAGGATGAAACCTAAGTTAGAGTTTAGAATTGTAATTAAAGTAAGAAATCATGGAAAGCGTTCAAAAACTCACCCATATCGAACACGTTCTCAAGAGACCCGACTCCTATGTCGGTCCCGTCGAGTTGGGTACAGAACCCTACTGGATCCTTAATGGTACAAAGTTCTCCAAGAAGAACCTCAAGTATTCCCCAGCTCTCCTCAAGATCTTCGACGAAATCCTGGTCAATGCCATCGACCGCAACTCTCTCCACCCCAAGCAGGTCAGTTCCATCTCTGTCAATATCGAAAAGGATTCAGGTTCCGTGACCATTGAAAATAACGGTCCTCTAGGTGGTATCAGTGTTCGTATGCATGAAAAGGAGGGTTTATGGAATCCAGAACTCGTATTTGGTCATCTCCTCACAAGTACGAATTATGATGATAACCAAAAACGTATCGTCGGAGGTCGCAATGGATATGGCGCCAAGTTGGCAAATATCTACTCTACTGATTTCTCTGTGGTCATCAAGGATCATGAGACAAATCAAACCTATACTCAAAATTGGTCAAAGAACATGACGGTATGTGACCCACCAAAAATAAAAAAATATTCGGGTGCTACGTCATCTGTCGCTATCACCTTCACCCCCGAATGGAAACGTTTCGGAATGTCCAAGATGGATAATACCATCTATAGCATCTTCCAAAAGCGAGTTTGGGATGCGAACATCTGTACCACTCAAAACTGTAAAGTGAAGTTCAACGGTGACGTTCTCGTTAAACAAAATTTTGAAGCCTATGCTAAAATGCATGAGGGTGTGGAGGAAATCGCCTGTATCACCGGTGATCGATGGTCCGTTTGTATCGGACCATCAGAGAATGGTATGGAACAAGTATCTTTCGTAAATGGACTCTGTACGAATAAGGGTGGGAGCCATGTCGACCATGTGGCAAACATTATTGCCAATGGAGTTATCGAGGATATGGCGAAGAAGATTAAGTTGAGACCTCAACAAGTCAAAAACGCATTCAATATCTTTGTGAAGGCAACCCTCGAGAACCCAACCTTCTCGAGTCAGGTGAAGTCTGAGTGTACCTCCAAGTCTCAAAATTTTGGAAGTAAGTTTGAACCACCAAAGAACTTTATCAAAACTCTTCTCAAAACGGGAATTGCCGATGAACTCTTGGCACTGTCAAAGTTTAAGGAGATGAAGGAACTTCAGAAGTCCGATGGTGCACGCAAGTCTACTATTACAGGTATCCCCAAGTTAGATGATGCTAACAAGGCGGGGACAAAACATTCGAAAGATTGTACACTCATCGTGACAGAGGGTGACTCGGCAAAGACTTTGGCAGTCGCTGGTCTCTCAGTAGTTGGGAGAGATCATTATGGTGTCTTTCCTCTCCGCGGTAAGTGTAAGAATGTAAGGGATGTCTCTGTGGCGCAACTCACATCGAACCAGGAATTCAATGATCTCAAGAAGATTTTGGGTCTCCAACAAGGTAAGGACTATAAGAATGTCTCAGACCTTCGCTACGGACGCTTAATGATCATGACAGATGCTGATAATGATGGAAGCCACATCAAGGGTCTCATCCTAAACATGATCCACTACTTTTGGCCGAGCCTTCTCAAGCTCAACTTTGTGGTAAGTATGGTGACACCAATCATCAAGGCGACAAAGGGTTCTAGTGTCAAGTCTTTCTACACAGACTCAGCGTTTAGGACCTGGTATGGTGATGGCAAAACCGGATGGAAAGTCAAGTATTATAAGGGTTTGGGTACTTCTACATCAGCAGAGGCGAGGGATTATTTCAAACAGATTCAAGACTTGACTGTACGATTTGATATGGATAAGATGACAGATGCCTCGATCGTCCTTGCTTTTGATAAAAAGAAGGCGGATGCTCGAAAAGTTTGGCTTCTCGAGAATACAGCAAAGGATGCTGACCAACTCGAGGTACCCTATGGAAGTGTGAAACAGTTGGATATTACTGATTTTATCCACAAAGACTTGGTCAATTTCAGTCTCGCAGATCTCAAGCGTTCCATCGCACACATGGCTGATGGTCTCAAGCCATCACAACGTAAGGTCATGTACGCATGCTTCAAGAAGAATCTCAAAGATGAGATGAAGGTTGCCCAATTGGCTGCGTTTGTAGCTGAAAAGAGTGCATACCATCACGGTGAAGTTTCTCTCGCAGATACGATCGTAAAGTTGGCGAACGATTATGTGGGGTCTAACAATATCAATCTTTTGGAGCCATGTGGTCAATTTGGTACAAGGCTCATGGGTGGCAAGGATGCGTCTCAAACGAGGTACATTTTCACGAAACTTACCAAGGATGCGAGGAAGCTCTTCGATGCCAAGGATGATGCCATTCTCAATTATTTGGACGATGATGGTCGTTCAATCGAACCCGATTTTTACATGCCTACTTTACCTATGGTGCTTGTGAATGGAACTGAAGGTATCGGTACAGGATTCAGTTGCTATGTCCCCCCTTTCAACCCCGATGATATCAAGGCGAACATCAAGCGGATTTTGGGTGGTGAAGAAATCGTCGCTATGCGACCCTGGTTCAGGGGGTTCAAGGGTGTGGTACACAAGGAGGAAGACACATGGATGATGGAAGGTGTATGGAATTGGTCAGGAACCAATATCGTGGTCACAGAATTACCCCCAGGTCGCTGGACCCAAGACTATAAGGAGTACCTCGACGGTCTCGTGGAAAAGAAGATGATTGGGGGGTACACCAATAACTCTACCACTGACAATGTCCACTTTGAAATCATGGAGTATGCGGGTAAGGATCTTCTTAAGGATCTCAAATTGAGGAAGACCTTCCGTGTCTCAAACATGCATCTCTTTCACCCAACGAAGGGTATTCACAAGTATACCAGTCCCGAAGAAATTCTCAAAGACTTCGTGGAACTCCGTCTAGAGCATTACAAGATGAGGAAAGCGCATCTCATTGATGTACTTGAAAAGAGGACTGAGATGTGTGGCCACAAATCAAAGTTTGTTTCTATGGTCATCGAGGGTAAACTCGTAGTGTTCAAGAGGAAGAAGCAGGACCTCGAAAAAGAAATGTCCTCTACATTTCCACTGATTGATGGATCATTGGACTACCTTCTCAACATCAGGACTGTTGAGTATACGGAAGAGCGCGTCAAGGCACTTACAGATGAGGCTAAACAGGCGAGTGAAGATTTAGAAAAGATGCTAAAAACGAGTCATATCACAATGTGGAAGAATGATATTAAAAATATGTGAGCAGTAGATAAGTATGAGTGAGGCTGCGAACATTGCCCTCAACGCTATTGGGATGCAGGATACACACCTCCTTTCTACAAAATCTAAAGATTCTTTATTTAATCCGTCCCATAAACATAATTCTGATTTTCGTAAGTATCACCGCACCCATACGGTTGATAATCTCCAAAAAAACCCATGGTGGCCATTCGGACACACAGTCAAGGTTGATTTCAATCCTAAAAATATGGGTGATCTTCTTACAAATATATGGGTAAAAATCGCATTACCAGAGTGGAGTGTAAGTGAAGCAAGTCCGCTAGTGTTACAAAACGGCGCCCTCGTGTACAGTGATTGGGCATATGGTCCTTACGTAGGGAGA
>Ga0115008_10000781_pt1 | contig 24815 bp, 18 predicted proteins | sample FraStrMetagenome_FD_87164 | JGI IMG/M metagenome (GOLD analysis project Ga0115008, IMG submission 87164) | Marine eukaryotic phytoplankton communities from Arctic Ocean - Fram Strait ARC3M Metagenome | ecosystem: Environmental > Aquatic > Marine > Oceanic | place: Fram Strait | collected...
TCGGAAGTCGGAAGTATCATGAGATGTATCATGTGTATACCGGTATTTTGTTTTTCATCATCATCTCCACTTTCCACCTGTTAAAAAAATCTTGAGCGAGCAACCGAACCAAATTCAAAACTCAAGTTGCTTGGAAAATATCATCTCTGCTCACACTAAAATTCTTGGAATTTGTTGAACACTTTTGGCGTGTTTCCTCGAGAAACTCGAATAAAAAGTCCGATGCTTTTTGGCTTGACTTTGATACAAACAAAAATATAAAATTTTAGGAGTGTTAAAAACTTTCATTACGAACAGGCGAAATAGATACAATGATCAGCCAAAATCTTGTCCTAGCCGTGAACCTGACTTTACTCGTTACTACTTCTGGATTTCTTTCTCCTGCTGTTTGGAACCAAAGAAAAATTCGGCTTGATGAACGTAAATTAAACATTTTCACTCGTGCAAAAAGTGATGCCGGTGAACTTGAAATATATTTCGAAAATTTATATTCCAGATCTTCCCAAATTAAATGCCCTTTCTTTAAAAGAAGAGCTGCTGACTTAATCGACGGCATGAGTATGCTCTTTCAGTTTATCATATATCGGCACAAAAGTATAAATGCACCATCGTTTTTCCAACCACCAGGTTGCCAAGCAGTTGGTCACCATGTTGAACGTGATGAAGACGGTGCAGTTCTAAAGATTCGTGGTTTAGCCGTGGATGAAATTGCTAAAATGATCGAGCAAGACTGGATAGTTGGCGGCACAAATACAAAGGGATATTACATAACTGGGAAGTTAAATTCGAGAATATATAGAGATGACTGTCTGTTCGATGGTCCCGATCCAGATATGCCGGTTAGAGGCTTGCGAAAATATTTGGACGCTGCCTCAAAGCTTTTCGAGACGGGAAAAAGTGATGCTGAGCTACTTGACATCAGCTTCAACGAAGCAAATCGATTTATTGATGTGCGATGGCGGTTAAGTGGTATTCTGATGTTGCCTTGGCATCCTTCAGTGAAACCATGGACAGGCACAACTAGATATTACCTTGACGATGATGGACTCATTTGCGTACATAGAGAAGAGTGGGATATAAGTGTTTTTGAGGCATTCTACCATGTTATTGTAGGAAATTGAAAAAAAGCTATTGTACTCGTATTGTTAAATTAAGTTAACTCCCCAAACTAGACCGTCGTTTTACCTTTGCTAGGAAAAAGCTTCTATGAAAATAAAACGTAGAGATTTGTTTCATCTTTATCATTGAATGCGAAATTGGAGTAGGTAGCGACAATAAACACAACTATTCCGATCCAGCAACAAATTTAAGAAAGCACAGTAGACGTTCTACTTGTTGGCGATAAAACTAATGGTGCTAGTGAAGGAGCTCTTACTTGATGCTGAGAACTTCTATCTCGAATATTAGATTCGAATTTGGCATAATTCCCCAAGATGGGAAGCCAGAACTTCCATAGCCGTAATCAGATGTGCAGGATATCTTCGCATGCTCCCCCAACTGCATAGTTAAAACTCCTGCGATGCATTGTTTGTAATAAATAGTCAATGCGAATGTTGTAGTAAATCAATGCTCTTACATGTATGTTATTTAGAGACGAGATCCTGAAGCAAGAAAACCTTACCTTCATCCCATGCCTTAATTACATTTCCCATGCCGATTTGAAAAGTAAATGGCCTTTGCCCAGGGTCCTTGGTTCTACCCAAAATCCAACACAAAAAATTAATATACAAAAAATGACACATATCAAACTTGTTGAAATGATTTCAACTTACGACCAAAAGGGAACGTTCATGTCACCATTCTTACCGTATCCTGTACAGTGAACCGTGACAGTATTGCCAGGTGTCGGCCTTGGGCCACTGCCAGGTTTCATGATGCATTTATCGTATCCCATTCCCTCGAATATAATCTATTTATAGCAAAATTCTAAGATTATTGTATACCCTTGTCGATGATATGCGATAGATTTATTTGCCACTGGAGTAGAGAATGAGAGTATAATTTTTTTGTATCTTTTGTGAAATCCACCTCTCTTTCCTGGACTTTTCTACTGCATGTAAGGCCCGACTGGATATGTTCCGTACAATGGTACAAGAGTAGAAGTTAATACCCCGGTACTGCCAACTGCCGCTGGCAAAAAATTGCGCAAACATCAAAAAGTAAACCTACCAAATGGTTTTCTGATCTTTTACATTTACGACTATCTATTTTTCATTTTTCGTCGCATGAGTAAACTACAATCTTTCCATCATCACCACAGCTAGCTATTCTCGTGCCATCATTATTTATGGATAGGCCCCATACTTTATCAGTGTGCGCACCGTCGAAGGTATGAACAGATTCACGCATAGTTAGGTTCCATATCTTTACTTTCTTATCGGCATGAGCTGACATTATACGACGTGAATCTGGATGAGAGATGACGTCTAAAACCCATGAAACGTCTCGATAGGAGTTAGTTAGCCGGACCTTGTTTGCCTCCCTATCAACTTCATAGGATTGAATTTTGCTATCATCGCCCGAGGTCAAAAGTATCTGGTTGTCATGTGTAAAATACAAAGCTCTCACAGCTTTTTGATGAGCAACAATAGAATGAAGTTTTCCAAAAGTGAATCTTGCAGAATTACCGTCCTGACTTCTGTGATAAATATCAATCATTCCGTTCTTAAGACCTGAAGCCAAAATATTACTGTCACTAGACCATGCCAAGCTCATCACGCAGGATTTACCAAGATGTGAACTTTCTATAACTTCAACGACGCTCCCAAGTTGTGCTCGTTTCTCATCTTTTTCTGAACCCACTCCTAAGATACATATACTTCCATTTCTGCAACCTACAGCCACATGCATATTTCCGTAATTGTATGGACGCATTTCCATATTTGTACCGGTCACATTCTCACATGAATACACCATATCTGTGTAAACATTTCCCACAGATTTAATTACGCCGGATATTGATTTTTTAATGCGTTCAACGTCAAAATGATGATGCCAAATTATCACTTTCCCATCAATAGACGCCGCACAAACAATATTGTGGAGCATACCTGAACGATCGTTGTCGTCGTCTTCTACACGAGCAGCTTTTACCTTGCACAACATAAGGTTACTAGCGATGGACTTTCGAGATGAGTACGGGTGCAAAGTTTCGAAATGTTGAATGTATAAACCTCGGGCGTCTAAAGTATCGGTCGCATCGCTAACACTCTTTTGCTCGATTTGATATGCATGAACACATCCAACTGCCGTTGAAGCATACAATGTATTGCCAACAAAGGTGACACTCCAAATAGGATTTTTAATCGATCCTTCTTCTCTATGAAGTGTCCGATAGCCACTCATATTTCCTAATTAAGAACAACTGAGTTGTGGAAGAAATACTTCCGAAGTAATAAATAATACTTCGAAGTAGACCGTAGTGCAATAACAAGCTCACAAGTCACAAGTAAATTAAATGTATTGATGTACTGGTACACGTATATCGTATGTAGAAACGTAGAAACCACTGTTGAAAAAAATCATCGGTTGATGTTTGTTTCAAAATTCGCTCTGGGTTCTGACTGGACATCGTGGTGTCCACATCAAATTTTGCAACTTCACTTTTTTAGTTTTCACGTTTTCTAGCAATCCTAATTCTTATCATATACCGGTATTTGGGAGTGATTGAGGAAATGTTAAAATATTCCAAAATAACCACAGTTGAGAGGTGTTCGTATGTAAATCTCCAAGAATCCTTGCGAGTCACCTGTCGTGAACACTGCGAGATAGGAATGTCCGCATTTCTTTTGTGTGCAATCAAAAGTATCTTGTACTCGGTCAGACAAAAAATGACGAACACCTCATTCTATACTATTACAAAATTTATTTTATTAAGCATTCTATTCCCGATTGCTGAAATATTTACAAACGCTTCTTTGATTCAACAGGGTTACTGAACTCAGCATCTGGTGTGGCCATAGCATATCCCTTGACAAGGCATCCAATAGTGTCACCAAGAAGCTTGAGGTCATCAAGAGGATTGTTTCCTTGCACTCTCTTGTACAAATAGGAGTCAAAAGTCACCTGCTGCACATACTTCGAATTACAGAGTTCGACGAAAGCTTCACGTGCACCGTTGCTACTGTAGAAAACCTTCTGCAAGATGTCAAGCACGGTGTAAGTGGGTCCATAAAGTTTGTCGTATTTGCTGATGTAAGTGCTCTCAATCTCTGCCTGGGTTGGTAGCTTTGATCCGTTCTTCATAAGCTTAAGAATTTCCTGTGCTGCCATACGTCCAGACTTCGCGGCAAAGTAAATACCCTCACCAGAGCACTTAGTTACGTAGCCGGCAGCATCTCCAACAAGGGCAATACGTCCCTGTACACGCTTTGGTCGGTAGTGCTCAGGAATAGGATGAGCCTCAACCTTGATAATCTTCCCTCCGCTAATCTTATCTCCGGCACGGTCACGGATTGCTTTCTGGTACTGCTTGATGGCGGGACGGTTTACAACAGTTCCGGTTCCGACACCAACGTGATCGTACTTGGGGAAGACCCATCCGTAGAAGTCAGGAGACACGTCGTCACCTACATACATCTCAGCCATCTCCTCGTAGAACTTCATCTTATCGTCATCAATCTTGATACGTTCCTGGAAGGCAATGGCAAAATTATATTCGCCAGCGTCCATGGCTTTTGCAACACGGCTGTTAGCTCCGTCAGCACCAATTATCAAATCAAACTCGCGGCTCTTGGCAACTCCGGCAGGTTTTCCAGATGCAAATTCCTGAAAGTTGATGGTGTAGGGTGCTTCGCTGACCTTGTGATCATCAGGAACAACAAGTGAAGTTACAAGTCCCTGAATGACCTCAGCACCGTATTCGATAGCACGATCACGTAGGTAACTATCCATGATTTCACGGCGGCACATACCGATGTACTCATCTGGTTTTAGAGTGTCACCGATGTCGACCTCAACACCAGTAGGGGAGATAAGATTCATCTTACGGACCTATCCATTTTCGAATTCAATAGAATTTAAAATTAGTTACACATATTCAAAAATGATTACACGTGTAAGCTTCCGATCAAAACTTCAACTTCGTAAAGTCTAAGATATCGAAGATACCGAAAATATGATCGCCGCTCTCACCTTACGGTCAACAACAGACTCTGGGATATCGAATTCCCCAACCATACAAAGAGGAATGGCTCCACCGCAAGGCTTGGCGTTATCGAGTTTGCGCTCGAAAAGAGTGGTCTCAATGCTCTTGTCCTGAGCAAAGATCTCAGCAGCACATGCGCCACTTGGTCCTCCTCCAACAACGGCGACACGGTATTTCATATCAAGAGCACTTCCTGAAGAAACGCTGTTGCTGAGCTTTGTGTAACCCGTGAGGGCATTGGCAGAAGCGATGAAAGAGAAGAGGGCGGCGGCGGTGAACTTCATGTTTAAAGATTTTGGAAGAGAAGATTGTGTGCTATAAGATCTATTATTTGGACTCGTATAAGACGAAATAGATTTCGGAAGAGAAGATTGTGAGCTGTAGTATGAGACGAAAAAGTACGTACTGCTGAGCTAAAAATTGTTACGAGGAAAACTTGAAGTGTGAAGATCTTCGGTTAACTTTTTGACTGAATAATTTTGGTTTCAAACAAAACGTTCGTAGGGACTATTTCATATATATCGTTCGATTTCATTCATATCTTATGTAATCCTCACCGTCATCTATAAAATTTAATACTTCCACTTGTAAGATTTTTGTGTACGAGACAGCTAAATATGCTTGTTATCTACATCATATAGCTTCTTGTGAGTCACCATGATTCTTGATCTGCCTTCAAAGAAAGAGAATGCGCTCCATGTAAACTCCGTCGTGGACTCTCATCTTTCTTCATTATCTTCTTCGAAATACATACAGTACTCTCTTTCAATGTATTAAGAACATGCGTGCACTTTCAAGCATGGCAAAAAGTCGAAGATACAGTGAATATGGTCATGTTAGTGTTTGAGGAAGAGCGTACGAGTAGTTAATCCTTTCGAGATACCAACAGCTACCAGGTCTACGCTTCCTAATGCCGACAACAATAATTTCCAATGATCTCTGAAGAAGCATATCATATCGCTTAGTGTTACTCGAATTTTTGCACACTTCATCGCCTCAATATAAGATCCATGTCATCATTGTCACGTACCCACCCACTTTTGATATCTGAAAGTCATATCTCTCTCCGCACAAACATCGAGCTTGCACTGAACAAAGTTACATAGGGAATGTCATGAAAAAGCACCAGTTTCTTCGAATTCAAACAGATCGCCTAACGTTCTTGATTACGCTGAGACGAATGAATTAGAATTTCTGTTTCTGGTTTCATTTTTCTGGAAATATACACGCTCTCACTTTCTCCCATCAATTTCCTTAATATAAACCTTTTATCTTCCCAAAATTCTCTAAATTTCTACATTATGATGTATCCTTGAGCGCAAGATGATCGGAAAGTAGATTGAAAAACGGCACAAGTCTTCTTTGGCTCAACGAGTGTTCCTCATACATTGCGAACAACTCCCACATTCAATAATAATGCAACTGTCAATCTGAGCAAAGACGTTTACCAGGAAAGGCTGTGACGCAAAAGCAACGTTGATATAGTCGCAAAAAATTAATTTAACTTTCTTAAGCTTTTATTTCTTCCCATTCATCGGCCTCAAATTTATCAGGAGATGTTGAATCTTCCTCCTCCAAATATCCTAACCAGCCAAGATTGTGAGGACGTCCAAGAGCACGTTTTTCTGGAACCATGTAATCGTCTTGTTCACCTCTCGCCTCGCGCTCTTTCCTCTCCGCACGCTCTTTCTTCTCAGCCTCTGCACCACCGAAAAACGATCCGAGATTAACATTGAACTGATTAAGGATTTCGTCAGTTGGTCCCATACTACCTTCCTCAATAGTTTTGACATTGTCAAGAAAACGAACCATACTGTTCACATCATGGTTAAAGGTGTAGGTCTGAAAATACCCAGGAGCATCCATAGATAGATTGTAGTTCCACTCAAGGTATGGATCTCGTTCATCCGAGCTTCCTTTCGCCATGGCGTCAGCTAACTTATCGGCCAATATCGCAAAGTCGCCATAATTCTCAATCTGCATTTGTTGCAGTGTGACAACAAGTCGTCGAACTCCTTCCCTCAGGGATTCAGGCTCGATGCCTAGTTAAGTTGATAGCAATTTTAGAGAAGAACCTTTATATAGCATTACGTCTCGTAAAGAACAAGTTGCCTCCTTACCTTCCTTTGGACAAAAGTCCTCTATCATAAATCTCCTCAATTCAGTACCGGATGAGATTTTCCCTGCTGCCTGTATAAATCGAAGTTCAGGAGGTAGATCATCAAATAGTTCAGGAGTTTTGCAAAACTCGTCATACAATTGTTGTGCCTGATAGCATATTTTAGCACACTCCTCGAGTTTGAAAATGGCGTTATTACCAGGTAAATAACGTTTAGGATCCCCCATACAAAGCAAGGTTACAAAATTAGTGCGTGTTCGAGGGGTTTTATCTATTTCTTGGGCGTCAACAGTTTTCTTTTCCCACAGACAGCACAACGCCTTTAGAACTACAAATGCCCCTGCTCTTTGATAGACGTCTCCATTACAATAAGATTTCACGTCCAAGTTTCCAAAATTGGGACCAATTTTCATCTCTGCGTCGAAACATATCTGCCTGAAGGGGGCACTAGTTTTATTCAAGAGTACCATGTAATGAAACCATAAATCACGGTAATATTTCGCTTCCTCAATATTCTTCTGCCATTGGTTACGTAACTTCATTCTTCCTATCATTTTCTTCATGCCTTCACCCAAAACGTCCCAGTTGGCAATTGTAAAGTCTAAGCCCCGGTTAGAAACATCCTTCTTTGGTAAAGTGCCATCTGGAAGGGTTACTGCCTTTTTCAACGCTTCTAATATTTCATTAGGATCAACTGTTGCGCGATCTTGACGCATCTCTGCACGCACATCAGGTGGTACACCAGGAAACATTTCCGCAAGTCTATAATCTGGTCCTAAAGCACTCAACTGTACCGCTTTCCCAGTTGTTACATCAAGAACAGCCTTACCCTCAACTATTCTCTTCATACCATTCTCGTCCTGAACAATCATGGACACATCAGGGCGATCGTCAAGAACACTTGTTGCACCCTCAGGTTCCTCGAAAAGTGGCGGTTTCTGAGAAGAAGTCACAGCATCCGTTTCGCCTTTACTATTTCCCTCATCTACAACTTTTTCCGTGTTAATTTTTCTAGATTTATTCTGCTTCTTCAATTCCTGTCTTCGAGCCTTCCGATTCATGCCCATGTACAGTTCGGTGGACGACGAAATCGGGCATGAAGCAGTGCAACTTTTACTGAACACAACAAAGCCATCGATCGAGACTGCACTCGACAGAAATAGTAATGCCGTAGTCGATATGCGCATGATACAATACTATAAGATTCTTCGACAGGTTATTTTTCTCCGCTCAAATAAAAAGAGAAAAAATTGTCCAGTAGAGTGTGTCACTTCTTACTCAGCGTATGGGTGCTTGTGTGTGTGTTGAGCAAGTATGATCGCGCGTACGATTTTGTACAATATTTTTTTCTTGCTCTCTCGGAAACGAGGAGACACAATGTCACTCATCTTCCAGGTGGATGTTTTTCGTGCAGTCTGACGTGTATCTCGCCAAGACTTGAACTTAACCCTCTCGATTGAAAAGAGATACATGTACCGGTATTTGTATCCGAGACATCAACTTGGTAAATAGAGGCCCATTTCTAGAATTCGGCACTTCATCTTCGTTGTTGCCATCATCCTACAACAACAATAATAACCATCTATCACGAGTCAACTTGATTGATTCTTTTCCCTACATCTTCGTCATTTTGAAACCTTTTTGATTTCCTGAAGCTAGAATAAAGATGAAGTTTTCTGTTGCGGCGTTGCTTTCCCTGCAACTTATGAGCAGCTGCTCTGGCTTCGCCCCTCATCGCCACCAGAATCGTGCGATTACAAAGATTTTTAGTGAGGATGCTGGTACGAGTGCGGACAATGAAAATGTACTCCAAACTGAAAAGACTTCTCGTGACAAAGTGATGACATTCTCCTATGATATGAGTCTAGAGCCGAAGTATGAGAAACCTACTTATCCTGGTACTGGAAATGGACTGAGCGGAGATGAGGGTGAATATGATGTTATTGTTATTGGCAGTGGCATGGGAGGACTGGCTTGTGGCGCTATGTCCGCCAAGTATGGAGATAAAGTTCTCGTCCTAGAGTCGCATATTAAATGTGGAGGAAGCGCTCACACCTTCTCGCGCATTCACAATGGAGAGAAATATAGCTTTGAAGTGGGGCCAAGTATATTTGAAGGACTTGATAGACCGAGTCTGAATCCTCTTCGCATCGTTTTCGATATTCTTGGTGAAGAGATGCCAGTAAAGACTTATACCGGTTTGGGATATTGGACACCTTCCGGATATTGGCGTTTCCCCATTGGAAGTAAGAGTGCTTTTGAATCTTTGCTCATGGAGCAGGCTGAGGATGGCCCCAAGGCAGTTGAAGAATGGAATGCCCTTCGCGCTCGTCTGAAGACTCTTGGTGGGTCGACGACAGCTGTTTCTCTCTTGAACTTAAGACAGGATGCAGGATTCTTGGCCACAACTGCAGGATCTCTCCCGTTCGTTCTGACCCACCCCGATGTTTTCGCTGATTTGCCGCTAACATTCGACAGTCTTCACAAGACGGTCGACGAAATAGTGACTGTTCCATTTTTGAGGAATTTTATTGATACAATGTGCATTTTCTGTGGGTTTCCCGCCAAGGGAGCGATGACAGCACATATGTTGTATATCCTGGAGCGCTTCTTCGATGAAAGCGCTTGTTATGCGGTTCCTATTGGAGGTACTTGCGAGATGGGAAATACGCTTCAGAGAGGTTTGGAGAAATTCGGTGGTAAATTACAACTTAACGCGCATGTTGACGAGATTCTTGTCGAGAACGATAAGGCTGTAGGTGTAAGATTGAAGAACGGAAATGTTGTGAAGGCAAGAAAAGCAGTAGTCAGTAATGCTACCCCATTTGATACCGTCAAGATGCTCGGAACCAGCGAAAGCCTTCCCAAGGGTGTAGAGGAATGGAGAAATGAGCTTGGAAAGCTTCCCCGTCATGGAGCAATTATGCATTTATTCATTGCGATAGATGCCGAGGGACTTGATTTATCACACATCGATGACCCAGCTCACCTTGTTATTCAGGTTTGTCATTCATTTATTCCATTTTTTCAAATTAAATACTGTTCTCACTTTTGAGCTTTAAGGATTGGGACCGATCGATGCAAGATTCTCAGAACCTATGCAGCTTCTTTATTCCTAGTATTTTGGACAAATCTCTATGTCCTGAGGGCAAACACGTGATTCATGTATATTCCAGTGGAGGAGAACCTTACGAACCATGGGAAAAGTTGAAGCCGGGATCTGAAGAATATGAAGCGTACAAGGAGGAGCGTGCGGAGGTATTATGGCAAGCAGTAGAGAGGTGCATCCCCGATATTCGTGATCGTGTCGAATTCTCCATTATTGGATCACCGTTAGCACATGAGGCTTTCCTTCGTCGTGACCGCGGTACCTATGGTATGGCATGGGCTGCAGGTACATCGGCACCTCATGCCGGACTCCTTGGTGGTGTACTCCCTTTCCCATTCCCTAACTTGAAAACACCTGTTGACGGTCTTTTACGTTGCGGTGACTCTTGTTTTCCGGGAATTGGAACTCCGTCTGCTGCCGCATCTGGAGTTATCGCAGCAAACACAATGACAACAGTTGACAACCACATTGAAATGTTGAAGGAAGTTAGTGATTTGGATCCTCTGTACAAGTTCCTTGACCCTGGTTTTGCTGCTAATATTTACAAACCCTTCGTAGGACCCATTACGCCATCAAAGGAATTGCGAGGACAACAAGGAATGAGGCCCAATCCGTCCAAGCATGTACCATATGTAGCAAATCGCGCTGAGTCTGAAGTACGCATTGACACTGCTGTCGAGTCTTCAACCGCTGTACAATCCGAAGAACCCGTTTCTGAGCCAGAGCCGGCCCTAAGCGAGTAATTTAAAATGTAATAGACAATAAATCATAAAACGAATCATTCTGGAGTTTGGCCCAATAGCTATATAAGGAATATATGATAGAGATATCCCCTTCTTTAGGCTTATGTTTCACATGGAATCGATGTTTAACAAGTGATTTACCTTTTCTCGAGTTAACTAGTAGCAAGATCATCGAGATTAGATCAACGCTTGCATCGATGGAGAAATTTCGAGTTTGCAGTCTTTAAACAATTAAATTTAAAATACGAAGAAGATTTAGTAAGTATTGCTGCGACGGTGTAAAAATGTATAGCGAATTAACTTAATTTAGATTTGTTGAGGATTTAAGGAGGTTTTGAGGTAGGCTATTTAGCCAATTTTGTTTGTAGTGCCATCTGCTCAGTATACTCTTGAAAGTTCACGTAACCATCACCACTATGATCGAAATCCTCAAACTTAGGCATATCCTTCTCGGTCAATCCTGGGTAATTTGACAAATAATTCTTAACGTAGTGACTGAACTCAGCTCTACTGATTCGGTCATCACCATCAACGTCCGGTTGTTTGAATTCATCATAATCACGCTGAAGAGCATCTAACTCTGCCTGTTCTTCAACGTTCTTCGCATGTTGCTTTAATTGTTCAGCAAGATAGGCAAGTTCAGCATTTTGCTGCTGAAGCTGGTATACATCATTGTAATATTGCGTGTAAAGAGCCTTTTGTTCCTTCTTATGTTTCTGATTGAGTTTAGCAGTTGCTCTCTTAGTATGAAACCACCCCCCTGCAAGCCATCCAGCAGCTCCTCCAGCGATTAGCTTTCCCATTCCACTATTTATGTTTGAGGTTTCGTAATGTTAGATCGCAAAGTCAAGTTTCCACAAAAATGACGTCCCAAAACAAAATCCGATCGTTCCGAACTTACCCTCCACCTCCTTCTAACTTCTTCTGTTGCTTTTCTGCATAATCCTGGTACAGACTGTCTCCTCCATAATCCCCACCGTAATCACCATATCCTTGTTGATCACCATAATCCCCATAGTCGTAATCTTGGGCTGTAACCTGGCCGGAAACCTGGACAGCAAACCAACACGCAAGCACAGATATCGGGAACTTCATTCTTAAACTCTACTGAACAATATCTTATGCCACGTTTTTGATCGAGATCACGATGCTGAAAGGATATAATGGTGCTAGAGTTGTATATGGATATATTACATAGAAGATCGTGTCTGCCCTTCCCGTCTCGGGGCTCCAAGGCTCGGTCACTTGACGTACGTCAATTCGAGGTAGGACGTAGGACACATTAACCACCACGTGGAACAATTTGGTAAAATGTCTTTTCTAGGCCATGAATTTAGACGCGCCTTGAGTCTCGAGCAGCCCGCGCCATACATCCTTCGCTTCAAATTTTTGGAATTTCTTGATACCTGCTGCCTGCCGGCCAGCGTGATGTTGTGCAAAAGCTACAACGTAAAATATAAATCATAATTATTGCCTATAAAGCGTCATTCTTATTTCTTCCTCCTTCAATCGCTGGATACGAGCTACCACCAAATACTCCTTAATATCTCAGTCTTGCTCGTTAGTTGATCTGTCGGTGTGTACGCCGGTTGAATGTGAAAATAAGATAACGAGATTATGTGAAGGTGTCGAAAAGGTTTCAAATATTTCGTAATTGGAAAAGATGGAAGAAAGACACACTTTGTCAGAACCGCGACATGTTGGAGATCTAGAGTGGGAAGTGGATGTATTTCGTAAAAATGTCGAACAACCAGTTGAAACTTTGATTATTAACGCTAAGACGTTCCCTCCGAGGATACGAAAGGGGAAGGTCGTCTGGCAACTTCCGAAGGATCCTAATAAGTTGCCATCGTTTGGATCAGACGAACGGCGACGCTTGTACGATCTTTTTAAAGAAAAGAAGAAATTGCGAAAGAAAGAAGCCGCTCTTTCGCGGAAGAGTAGCCATATGTCAGCCACTACTGCTGATGAGGCTAACGATAAAAATGATAACCATGAAAAAAGCGTGGACAACGCTGACAAAAAGGCAGTGAAACATGCAATGGAAAAATCTAACAAAACCTTATTGAAAGTAGAAAAGAAAGAAGATACGATCCCGAATAAAGAAACGAAAACGCTGTCAAATTGCGAAAGTACTGGTGTTGATAACAACGACACAAACGATATTCTCGCTAATGTATCTCTTCACGATGCGCTCGTCGAATCGAAAGAAATGGCAGGAACAGAGGAAGAAGCCCAGAGCTCGGATGCAACTAAAGATTCGCCTGATTTCAACCTTCCCTTACAAACTTTTGTTGCAAACAAGACCAACGGTACATCTGTCCCTGTCACAATCGCTAAACAATTTATTGAATGTTACTATTCTAAAATCCAGGACGGAACTAATGACCTTATTCATTTCTACACGAGATCGGCACAGAAGAGTATCAGCGTCGGAGGAGCGCACTCAGTTGTTAGTGGTTATATTGAAATTACTCATCAACTTACTTCATTTAGGGGAATATTCTCAACGAGAGGCGTCGTTGCTCAAGATACAGTCGGCGGAGGAGTTCATCTACTTATTACGGGTGTTTACGCAGCGTTAGATCGTGGACCATCGCCATTCGCCCACACTGTGGTTTTAGTGCCAGTTCACAATAGCCATCAAAGTCATGGTGACGAGCTGATCATGTTTCAGATACAAAATGACGCTCTAGCTTTTCTCACTGTGGATGCACCTGTCATTCAACCCCAGGTCGTACCTCCATCAACCAACTTTCCGTCTTTTCAAGCGGCTCAGACGATGCCACCTCCAGGATTTAATTGAAATATTATCATGTTTCAATTTCATACTGTTATCCAGATGTTTTCTAATACCAATACTGTCTAATGGTTCATATCCCTTACCACTTTCGAGCATCTCGAATGCAAAATATTTTGTCAAATAGACTTCTTGTTTATTTTCTAATCTTATAAATGTGCTTTATTTGAAGCTTCGGACATAAACTTCATGACTGCATTGCCCTGGCACCGTTCCACATCAGCTTTGAAATCCCTACATTTTAATTCAAAACAATAATGAAGAACCGCTTGCGGATCCTCCTCCAATTTTGAAGCATTTTCTGAGACAAATTTCATGCAGTGCTGCCAGCAGCTCCCAAGTTTCAACATTCGCCCCTTACAGATGGCATGTGCCACACAGTCGTCATAAGCTCTCAACAGAGCGCCTGGCTGTTCCATCACCTTTTGCGGCTCTATGGTAGTAGAGTCCGCGTTGTTCTTATCAGTAGAATTATCTTTTTCATCTGGCTTCATAGCAGCTTCTAGTCGACTCCAGATCATACCACAATTCTCTTCGACCATATTTGGGACATGTTTATCGGTATCTGCCAAAGATTGCAAACGTATTTTCTCAACTTTAGTAAAGGCACCTTTTTCCATCATTCTCGCAACTTCCGGGCTATTGTTTTTCAAAGTATCAATACTTTCCGCCGAGGTCAAACCCTCGCTATCTAACTTGTACATATGAGTTAATTTTTTCGCAGCTGACACGTCTGGGAAAAACGGAGGAGGAACATACATAAAGATAGGTAGCGGCACTGGAGGCTTCGATGCACGTTGCCTTGCATTTCGTCGAGCATCTTCTTCTTGCGATCGTTTCAAGTCACTATCAATTTTACTAAGTATACTTCTGTAAACCTCTGAAATAGACAATTCGTCACCCTTTAACTCGAATTCAGGCGTCTCCACTGATAAAGGAGGGGATGCCAATCTTCCTAGTTTCGTCATGAGTTAATGTGCTGTGGTCGAATATATGGAACTTATTTGTTTCTTGGATGGAAAAAGCGGTATTCAGCGGTTGGATTCATGGAAGAAATCGTAGCCAACGATATCGATATCGATTTTATTGAAAATCGAAGGGTGCTCACTGAGTTGTACGATGATTAATGGTACTATGATTGATGATGATGATTGATGATGATGATGATGATGATGCCTCCTCGTCTGCCGCGGTTACCGTCTCATGTCTAATTTAGAATTGTTTTTAAACTGTATACTTGAAAAACGTTAAAAATACACAACGAGTTTTAAATTTTAAACACTGAATCTCATGTTATCACAAAGAGAATGTGGAAGCGTAACCTATATTCTTTTAGTAACAACAGCAATATTCCTCGCAAGTTGTCTTCGGGCGACAACGGCACTCACTATTTCTAGTTGTGCTGCACCACGCTTCGACACTTTTCTTTCTTCTTTGATTTCTGAGAAGTGGTTCGATGATCAGGGAAACCATCATGTCGTCGAGGAAGTTATGAGATCATGTGGAGGTGCTGTTCAAGGTATTCGAGAGCTTGATGATTATCATAATCGCGCCGATGACTCATTTGTATACTATGATTGCGGAAGTTATTCTACATCGTCAGGTGTTTATAGCTTCGTCATGAATGAAGGAAATACAAGAGTTATTTTCAAAATGGGTAATGATGAAATAACTGATGAAAAATCTAATAATCTAAATTTGGAATACTTGATGGAGATTCACAGGTCTGAGAGTGGGTTAGAACAAACGGAAATACATTCAACCTTGTCTACAGATATTGCAGACCAAATCAAAGGAAAGCACGTCAAGAGTAGATTAAGGTGTAGAATGCCTGCACCAAATCAAAATTGGATGTTTCAGAGATTGAAATGGGAGTCACAAAATCTTTTGTCTGCTGAAGCAGTAATGCCCTTTATAGAAGAGGGAGCTTCTTTAACAGAGGTCAACAATGATATCGTCTGGAGCACGGGATGGATATCAAGGGTAGCTGCAATAACAGAAAACGAATATTCTGGGCTAGGAGTAAGTAGAGTCCTTAAAGTCGGAGTCATATCTCCCTCAACTGGCGAAACAAAATGCATCGTTAGGGGTTTTGATGACAAAAATAATCTGAAGTTTGTAGAATTGTTGACATAATATGTAAGCTGCAATTTCTGTTACCATTTTGTCATAAAGAACGATTGAAGTAAGGACAATTTTGCACAATAGATACAGATATTATATGTATATGTCAGGAAGTGTCACATCCTAGGAATTTTGTTGTTGTTAGAACGCACGTTATCATTTAAAGTTTCAAATCAAAGTTTCCGACGGCAGCCACCACATTGCAAATGTCTCATCTGATCTTTGATAAATCATCAACTTATTTTTGTTGGAATTGATCCTGGATCAAGACACTCATGAACGTCATAGCACAATCAACATGCCACAAGCTCCTTTTTCAAAATTAAGGTATCACTTTGCATACTTGTTGTCGTTGAAAGGATCCGACAATAGTTGTGATCATGAACACTTTTTGTCAATCTGCAATGGTAGGGGCCGTCGAATACACAAAGTGTCATTATCGTTTTTCATCATCTACGCCAACGAAAAACTATCGAAGGAGACAAGATACAAGTGTATATTTGATATGTTTCACCTCACTCGAAAAGTTCTACGAAACGCCAAGGTCAAAATAAAAACAAATTCAATGACTTTGTGATTTCTTTTTGGATGGGATTAAGTACCTACGGAACGCGGTAGCTACGGTGTCTCGTAGAGGGACTCATAAGAATACTGAATATTGCTGTCTCGCGAATGCTTGGTTCCGTCACAACAATTAGAATGATGTTCATCAAGAAGATAATTCTTCGAAAATTCATAATGATTTTCCATTTAGTCAGTATGTCTCCGACGTACAAAGATAACAACATCCTTGTCCGAAATCTACTTCACAAGTTTTATAGCATTATAAAATCTTCTTCATTTTAGAATTGAACAATTCCATCACCTTGTTGACGTCACACGTTATAAACCACCGGAATAATTTAATTCGCATTATGAATTTCCATCGAGTCATCAGTCACCACATCAACGTACAAAGATAATGACCTTGTACGAAATCTACTAAACTTGTGAATAATACTATTCCGCGATCTTCTTAAAATCACACATAATAAATCATCATAATAGTTCATTTCGATTCAAAGCTACTTGCTACTCAGCTACATAATCTTTGATGTATTCATCTCGAACATGTACCCTGCCAGTACAGCATTTTTAACATAACATTTCTATATAATAGTATTTTTATCGTCTCACTACAATCAAATTCTTGCCTCCACTAAAACGTAGGTCTCAACGTCAATGATCACATACGCAAGTACCTTCCAGAATTCACCCTTCCCTGCTGATACTGTCTCCAAATTGGACGAATTAGTACATCCAAAGGATCTATCTCAGGCAAGAGACTAAACTCAATACAGAAAAACATAAAATGTTTGAAGCATGTATTCAAACGCGGTGCCATGTCTAACGCTTCTAGAGCGCCAAAGAAACTGCTATAAATGATACCATAAACCCTAAACAATCTCCTAAAAATCTGGCCACAAAATAAAGCAAACTGCGGCGTTTGAAAGACACGAATGGCTTCTTCTTCGTCGTCATCGTCTGGAAATTGCGAATCATCGTTGATTTGATCGCTTACCCATGCAAGAACTTTTTCGATATAAACAGGAGCCGGCAGCCTAACAGCAGTATTACTTCCCCCTTCACTCCATCGATACTCCACGCCCTCCGGGAATCCTTCCCCAGGCCCGAAACTTCCTAAAAAGGGATCATTCGCCATAACAGCCCACACGGTGCTCACATCATTAAAGAAATCAATTCCGTGGACAGCAACCCAAGCCGCCCAACTCCATCCATTGGGAAGTGCCACAGCGTCATTTACGGACCCGCCAGAACCAAGCGTACGACGCGTGTATGAATGAAGGCGATCGCGAAGCGTACCGGTCTGGTGTGTCATGGGCTGAAAGGTACCTGGTAGTCGGAAAGTTACTCATGGTCCCAGATAGCGTAAAGTGTACGAGATTTTTAATGAAAACTTTATGACAAATCTAGAATACCGGTAGTGCTAATCTAGAATGACTCAAATTCTCTAAAAAAAGTGAATCGAGTCCCTCAAAATAATAACTTTCCATCTTGTGAAACAAGTACGATTGGTTATTCAGACGTTCTCCTCCCAACAATTAATTTCTAGGTAGGATCTAAATCAATATCAAATGTATATTTTGTGAGGCTGCTTTTTCTGCTTTTGCGTGAGCCACTTCGATGGATCTCTCTCTTCAATGACAAAGATCGCTTTCATAGGGATTCTTATTGCGAGATTGCAATTCGTTTTTTGTTACAACCTTTCTTCGTTAGATATTGTGGGAATTTTCAATACATCTGAATGTAAATGTAAAGATGTTTGCTACATTGTACCTTTATGTCCATGCGTCGTCATTCTATTGTGATTCATCATTTTATGATTGACAATGCGTCCGGAGATATATCAAACTTCGACGGGGTTGTTGACCCCGTTTTCCTGTGAGCAATATCGCAGAAAAAATGGGGCGGTATGCGGTATGTATCGATTGTTGTCGATCCCGTATTCGAACCTTCGTTTGCGAACAATATCGCAGAAAAAATGGGAACCCTCAGACCTCAGAACTCAGAACATAAAAAGGGAAAAATAGTACCGGTTTAGCACGGGAGAACCACAAACCACCGCTAGATAAAAAATTTCTGTAAGTCGACCAACCCCGAATAAAATGAGAACTTGTTTGTTTGTTCCGAATTCGGAATTGTCTACCATGTGTCTGTTGTCAAGTGCAAGGTGTATCTTTTTGTGAGGAGTATCAACCGATCAGAATCGTACGCAATTCATTACAATTCGTTCGATATTAATCACAATTTCTTTTTTTGACAAAAGTATCACCAAAACTGTCTCCTGGCTACATTGATAATATTAAGGGTATATCTATTAGTGCAACACCGAAGCTGAATCATGAGTTCACCAACTGCAGCGCCATCGATGGCTAGTGAAAGTGCGGGAGATGTGGTAAGTACGTTTTCTTTTCATAGTCTCCAAAATTGCGATTTACTAAATTGTATCTCTCAACGACTAACTATTCGTTTTTATTCATTTCTCTAACGAAATAGGGATGTAAGTTTGTTCGTTCATAACCCTGTTTTCACCAATATTTGGTAGTCAGATGCTAATTTTATCCGCTTTCTCAGTTGTAGTTGCAATACTCACCCAGATGGTAATCGGGTTCGTGTTCCTGTTAATCTTCGATACGTTGTATCGTAGATTTCCCTACTGTTACTTCCATCGTATTCACAGGGATGAAAGTTTACGCGAGAAATTACCCAAAATTCCATCAAAGGGAATGTTTGCATGGGTTAGTCCTGTTTGGAAAATGACGAACGACGACCTCCTACGCTCCGAAATTAGCGTTGATGCATACATGTATCTTCGGTTCCTTGATCTAATGGTAAAGTTTTTTCTCTATTCTGTTCCAGCCGCCGTCATTTTGATGGCTGTTTATGCGAACGTAGATCCACAAGATGAAGAGGACTTTTCGACTTTCGATTCTATGACTCTTGCTAATGTAAAAGTGAAATCAAACGCATTATGGAGTACTTTGATTTGTCACTTTTACTTTATTGGCCTCCTATTTCACATGGTTTACAAAGAGTATAATCATTATGTTGATGTTCGCCATTCCCAGCATTTTCTTACTGATCAACGTGATGAAAGAATCAGTCGAGTACGAAGAACAGTTTTTGTTCAGGATGTTCCCAAGGATCTTCGAGACGAAAAATTATTCAACACTTTTTTTCATAAACTTTACCCTAATGATACTATCGAATCCACAGCACTGGCTTATGACACAAGAGCTTTGGACTCAACCGCATCGAAGCGAGAAAGTTTTTTTATTGAATGGAAGAAGGCAAAGTTGGAGGTTACCGAAGATAATGAGCGTCCGAAAGTCCGTGACAAACCATGCATCGGAAGTAAGGTAGATGCCATTGATTTCTACGCTGGTAAAGTTGAAGAACTCAATGATGAAATTGATGATATGCAGAAAGAGTTCAAGCCTACTTCTAATGCATTTGTGACATTCAAAAGTTTTGATGCGGTACGTAACTAAAGTTATGCCTGGTTTACTTTACCTTTTTCATGATTATCATTTAATTACTACCAGGTTGTAACCGCAACTCAGGTGAAACAAACTCTCATTCCATTTGCCTTTTCGAATAAACTCGCAATGGCCCCTGAAGAAGTCATATGGAGAAATTTAGTGCAAAGTACTCTTGCTAAAAAAGTTGGCGCCATCGTTGGTGCTGCCATTATCTGGATGATTGTATTCTTTTGGACCATACCCATTACGATAGCATCCTCACTAAGTCAACTAGAAAACTATCGTGAAGATTTTGAGCCCATTGATTGGCTTTACGAAAATTTACCCGACCTTGCGTCGTTTTTGACGGCATTTTTGCCAGGTCTGGCTCTCATTCTTTTCAAAAAAGCGTTGCCGCATATATGCAGAGCTGTATCGAAATATGTCAAATATATCGAGGGCAATGCATGGATTATTCGAGACAGTTTCACAAGCTATTTTTACTTTCAATTGATCAATTTCTACTTGGTAGCAGCAATTGGAGGTTCAGCCCTTGGATCTGCGACAGATATTGCAGATGATCCAACATCAATCGTTAGCATTCTTGCCGACGCACTACCCAAGCAATGGCTGACATTTGCATCGTACATTATGATAATTACCTTCGCAGGAACACCAAAAGTTCTAGCAGATATAAGTACATTAGCAGTCAGCCAGGTCAAATTGAAGTATTTTGCGAAAACCGAGGAGGAAAAGAGTGAAATAGAGAAACCAAATGAACCCATGAAGTATGATGTTTCCTATCCTGATCAGCTTTTGATCTCGATGGTTGGCCTTGGCTATGGCTGTCTCGCACCTATAATGACTTTCTTTGCACTCGCGTACTTCGCTTACACTAAATTGGTGTATCAATATCGTTTAGTTTTTGTTTGGGAGAAAAGTTTTGATGGAGGGGGTTTCTTGTTCCCTTTGGTATTCAATCGAATTATCGCAGGTGTCTTCGTGAGCCAGTTCACGCTTATCGGCGTTTTGAACCTCAAGGAATTCTTCTTTGGATCTCCACTCTTGATTATTCAAGTCATCGTAAGTACAAAAATTGCCTTTATTTTGACAACTTAGCAAGCAATTAACACTGACTCGTTTTTAGTTGACAATCATCTTCAAAAATTATGTAAACTCTGGACTTGAAGAGTTAAGCGAAAAACTTTGTCGTGAAGAAGTCGTTTTACTTGATAGAAATCTGACGAAAACTTCTGAAGACGCACACTCCTCTCTTTACATTTCACCCGGAATGGCTGCCAAACGTATTGATCTTCATGAAGAGGAAGCTACAAAGAACTCGCCGGAACTCGAGCCATAGCAACAATCAAACAAAAAATATGTGTTTAAAATAAACGAGATAAATCACCGAAACTACCCACTGCCTAGACCAGCATACGATTCAAACTTTTTGGTTATTTTTTCTCGTTTGCAATATGGGGAGCACTCGTACATGTAGCTCTATGAAAATACAGGGAACAGTCCTGCACAATGCTCCTCCAAAGCCATGTACATCATTATAATATATTACAGTCAGAAACTTTGCTAACTACTGAGCTCATTTACATGTTGTGTTACCGAGATTTGTTCTGTAGAGTGCCTTCTTTCCTTTTCATATAGTATTGAAATCAATATTCGATACAATTTTATATGCATTATGAATATGAATATATGAATATGAATTTACGCAGCATGTATTCATACTTACACTTTTTGCATCGGCTCTCTTTTTTCCATATTTTTCCAGTTTCTCTCTCCTCGGTTGTCCGGTGTATCGTGTATCCTCTGCGAGAGTGTCAAGGTTTCAAACTTCGTTCAAAATCTAAATTATCTACTCACAACACCCAAAACAAATCCCTCCTCCCCTTTTTAGGGTACCTTTTATATAATATGACCAGAGTGTAGACACTCGACAAGCACTCCAACAAAAACACACCCTCGAACACAAACACAAACACAAACACACTCACTCTCACTCTCACTCTCACTCTCACAAACACCCATCATCATGGTATTTGGATCCTCGGCATCCACCACAAACGATTACGTCGTACCATCATCCGGAGACGATGGAATATCATCCATTGCCTTCTCACCGACGGCCAATATATTGATTGGGACGTACTGGGATGGAAAGGTGAAATGTTGGGAGGTGCAGTTACAGAATAATCAGGTTATGGCACAGCCGAAAGCTCAAGGTACGTGTTGTTATGTGAATGAATTCATTGGTTCATAAGTTAGTTAGTTAGTTAGTTGGTTGGTTAGTTGGTTGGTTGGTTAGTTGGTTGGTTAGTTAGTTAGTTAGTTAGTTAGTTAGTTAGTTAGTTAGTTAGTTAGTTCATTCATGAATGTGTACTTATTGAAATGCTTGGATGTAAAACATATTTATTATTTCAAAAGTCAATCACGAAGGTAATGTACCGGTACTTTGCTCGACGTTCTCAGCGGATGGAAACGTAGTGTTTACGGGAGGTGCGGATAAGGCTGTGAGAATGTGGCAATTAGGACAACAACCGCCGAATGGTGTTCCGCAGCAAATCGGTACTCACAATGACAGTGTCAAATCTATTGGGTTTATTCCTTCCACAAGTTTGGTAGTGAGTGGAGGTTGGGATGGTTTCTTGAAATTTTGGGATGGAAAGCAGTCTAACCCTGTACATCAGGTTCAGCTAACTGATAAGGTGTATGATTTGGACGTGAAAGGGAACGTGTTGATTGTGGCATGTGCAAATAGAGTATTGTATGTATTTGACGTTTCCGGTCAACCCCGTCAGGTGGATAGAATGGAAAGTCCTCTGAAGTTGCAGACTCGATGTGTATCTGTCTTTCCAGATCAAACGGGTTTTGCTGTTGGTAGTATTGAGGGCCGAGTCGGCCTTAAGCACGTTGGCAACAATCTAAGCACTAAAGACTTCAACTTTAAATGCCACCGGAAGGATTCGTCGACAGTATTTAGTGTAAATGCGATACCATTTCATAAAGGATATGGAACTTTTGCTACAGTAGGGGGTGATGGTGTAATCAATTTCTGGGATAAAGAAAACCGGTCAAGGTTAAAATTTTTCGCTGCTAAGGGTGAAACAATACCATGTGCTACATTTAATCAACCGGGAAATATATTTGCCTACGCTTGTAGCTATGATTGGAGTAAGGGTGCCACCCATTACAACCCTTCTACTGCAAAAAATGAGATTAGGCTTTACGTTGTTAAGGAAGAGGATATAAGGCCAAAGCAGAAGAAGCGATAAAATATGTATAGGAGAAACTTTATTTACATTAATGTGTGCGTAAGTGCGATTTCTTGTAGTCGGTTCTGTGTACCGATACATTTTTAATTTGAAGAAAAGTCAACGGCAAATATGTTCATGACATGTGACGAGGTAAATCTTGAGTGAAGCATTATGGCGCTAGTTGAGTAATCGGAATTCCTCGTGAAATGTCCATATAGTTTTCTTGTTTTTTGGAAATCTACCTCAAATCCATACAATATTATCGATGTCTCTTGTTAGGTCAACTCGTTCACACTAATCAAAATTCATTCTTGTTACCAAGATGCAGGAATTATGATTCACGCAGGCTGATGTTCCTTCTATTTGAGGATTGAAAGTGGTGCTGAAATATATGACAATTGTAGCTCTGCGTGAATTGATGATACGGCGGTACCAAAGCTTAACAAAAGAAGCTGTTACATAGCAGTCAAGTGCTGGAAATTAGTCAGAACATAGAAAAATCTTGGTTTACTAATATACAAAGTCATCACGTATGTTTTATGTTTCGATTCTTTTTCGAACCAGCGACTGATGAAGGGGACGAGATATAAATTATGCGTGAATTAGGAACACACTGTTACATAAAATGTTCGGACAAACTCTGTTGGGCAACAAACAAAAAGTTAAGGACTGAAAGAAACTTTGCTCAGCTTCACCATGGTTGAAACAATTAGTAAAAACACTAAAAATGGAATTCCCAAAAGTAACATGAAATTTTGAACTGTCTCGATACGAGCTGAATCAAGCTGAATACTCCGAAAACACTTGATTTCATGTTTGATGCTGCAGTGTACTTAGAAATGATTAATTTAGATTAAATGTAATTCTTTGGGTATACAACCTAAAGCTCTTAACAAAACCCTCATCGAGAAGGCAAGGCTTATCGTAGCATGAGCATTTTTTTGATATTAAGAACATCATTTTCTAATCTTTCTCTCATCCTTACAAGACTGTCGATGTATTGTTCGTTTAACATGTCAAGCTTCTTAAAATGTTGTACTTCATCGAATAATTCAAAGAAACAATCATTAACATCTTCTCTATTCACGTCCTCGGCTGATCCCACTATCTGCCTCACTGTACTATTGATTGTAATTTCTACGAAATCACCGCTGTAATCTTGTGCTGGAGAATGACTGATTTTCTCCTTATTGGACTTTTCATCCTTTTCCTTCTTTCGTTTACTAATTTCTTCCAAAGCCTCGCACAAGATTGCAATCACAAAATTCAACATGACAAGCCCTTCGGTATATTAGATGTGAGCGAAAATTAATCAAATTACAATGTTCTGGTCTATCTTATAAATGTCCAAGTAATGCCCATCTATAACACCTAACTTACCACTTATCAACATGAACGGGATAATCATCCAAACTGCTAATGGATATTCTCCATCACAATCTGTCTTTAAAATTATATTTGCCCAATCATCACCTGTCATCAA
>Ga0115008_10000783_pt1 | contig 24809 bp, 28 predicted proteins | sample FraStrMetagenome_FD_87164 | JGI IMG/M metagenome (GOLD analysis project Ga0115008, IMG submission 87164) | Marine eukaryotic phytoplankton communities from Arctic Ocean - Fram Strait ARC3M Metagenome | ecosystem: Environmental > Aquatic > Marine > Oceanic | place: Fram Strait | collected...
CCAAAAAAACTTTTTTTAGAAAATTTTTCTTTTTCTTCTTGAAAAACTCAACGACTCAAAAAACCAAATTCCTAGCTCAAATAGGCTCCATTTCCCAAATAGCACGCGACCTCCCTATCTATTCCACCCGATGCTAGAAGTCGACCATCAGGAGACCAGCTCAAGCCAGATACTTCTTCAGTATGAACCTTATATTTGATATCAACAAAGAAAACATTTTTTGCAAACCCACGTTAAATTTTGACAGAAAAGGATTAGGTTTGCGCACATCATAGTTGTGAATTTCGCCGGATTTCGACCCGCAGGTAAGAAGCCACGGTACTTGACCTTGACCGACGGCAATGGAGGATACTCGCGCTGCGTGTCCTCTCATTTTTCTAAGGCTCTGCTGCTCAGTTGCGTCCCAAACGTGCATCCTGTTGCGGCTGTCGCCGAAGGAAATGTTGCAATCGTCGATCCATTTTATCGATGTGACCTTTGTGTTTTCTTCCAGTGAGCATAATTCGCTAGAAAGTTTTTTAAAAAGAAATTTTGAGAATCTCACTTGATTGCGCTAGTCTCGGCATTCCACAAGAAAATTTGATTTGCAAGAGCAACTGCAATAATGTTGTTTTCTCCCCAATCCAGAATGTTGATGTTGAAATCCTGCTCAACACATGGTGCGTCGAGAATCTTATCGACCGATGTCTCCACATATCGTATCGACGTCTTCGCTTTAGTACTCTTTGTTGCAGAAAAAACAAGCTTGCTTCCATGTGCCGAGCCGGGCATCATTTTTGGCTTGTTGGCATACGACAGGATTCCTCGCTAAATCTTGTGATGAATTTCAGATAAAAAGGCGTTCATTTTCAATTTGTAAAACAAAAATATGTACCTGCGTGTTGTTCGAGGCTACACTGCTAATAGTGGCAAGCAAGTCCTTTTCCTCTTTGTCTTGCGGCGTTTGATTGCTAATATTCATTTCGCTCATAAGCGCATGCAATTTTGCATCATCACCAAGTTTTGGCATGAATCTATCGCCGCCAGTGCCCCTTGAAGGCGACTTGGACGAGCTGCGGCTTCTATTCTTCCCAGATGCTTGCTTCGATACGTTCAGACATTTCGAATTGTTGAGTGTTGAGTTGTTGAGAGAAGCGTTCTGCTGCACCTTGTTTTTCGCGTCGCGCCTCGCTATTCTGCTGTCTTTTGTGACTTGTCCATCTAATCGAAGCTTATTTTCCATCTCGTGGAACAGCGACATTCTTAATCAAATTAACTGCGTTTCTGCTAATCTTATTCTTGTTTTTCGCAAGTGTTTCTAGAAAACAGCGGCCTTACTTGAAACTGCAACAGAACCGTTACTCCTCTATGATTTCATCTGATAATTTGGGTGCTCTATCAATTGACATTTGTCAAAAACGACTGAAAAATAATATTTTTAAGTTATGAAACCGCAGCGCCTAAACGACTGATCCAAAAAAGATCAAACCGTTTACGAATTTATGCTCCAAGGCAAAAGATAAACATCAAAAACAATGACGATTTCATGGAAATTTTTTATCCGTTTTGAACTTCGTGAAGGCAGAAATACAGCTGTAAAAGAGAATTCTAAAAAGCATTAGCTGAAGAATTTATCAAAAAGATGGCCCGTTCTATCGATGTTCTCCAGCATGATATTTCGCGCATCTGTCATGAATATGTCCGTGTTCACTCCTTAAATGATCGTGTTTTTTGAATTAATTTTGTAACTCGAACCTTGGAACTTACTGTCCAGAAGTTCATCCGTAGGTGGATGGCAGTGAAGATATCCCCAAATTGAATTGAGTAGTAAGAACACGTGATATGGAGTGCAGAACTCGTAAATAAGTGATGTTTGAGCAAGAATATCTGGAATGATACCAGACTTTGAAAATAGCGTGATCAGATTGACCGACTCGCGGAGCTCTTTTCGACAAGAAATCGCTTCAGAGAACCGGCAGGATTCCCAGAACGCGAGTAGCTGATTCATCTTTGCTCGTAATATGAAAGTGATTCTGTTAAAAATTCTCCAGTCGTCAGCCAAAAGATCAATGAGCGGAAATATGAGTTTTGGAATATTCTTGAGCAAGAGAAGATCTTTTTCCAGATTGGTTCTCTGACCTCCACGTCCTACCGGAATTGGCCAGAAGCAGTCAATATCGGGATGCTCTTCGCAAAATGTTTCTGTGACAAGCGAAACTACAGTGTTCGCGCTTGTCAGTTTATGCTCTTCATCTTCGAGAGATGAGAGAATTTCAGCAACGAATTGAAAGACGACAGAATTAAGTTGCGATTCTTCCTCAAATTCTTCAGGAGGAACGACGCGGCGTCTTTTTGCTCCCTTACCAATGATCCCGACTCCCATGATGGAGGGAGCCTTTTGAGATGTTTTTTGAACTTGTTCCAAAAGCTTAAAATTGGGTAAGCACCAGATAGAAGCCATAATTCACATACCGAGATAACTTTTTTTTCAGGAACTTCGAATTCCACTTTTGATCGTTTGTGACTTTTCTTGACTGCTTCCAGTAGAAAACGCAAAATAGTTGAGAAGCTCGGAGGATCTTTGAGCGCCATTTTGACCAAGAAATCCCAGATTTTAGAAAATGCTTCGTCATATTTTGCGGAAAGAAATAGAGAAAATTCAGAAGTCATTGCTTCCAGGGCCAGATTCAGACTTGTCGGCGCAAGCTCCAGCTTTAAAATTATTAATTTAGAGTAGATCATCTTAAACTAACTTTTAGCTTTCCCAGTATTTTAACGACAAGTATGATTGACTCTGGGTCCCGAAGTTTGAAAGCGTCTAGAATCTGAGCAATATTGAACGTCAAGTGAGTGATTGTTTGGTCCGCGATGATCGATTTAACTGAATTTGAAAGACGTTAAGTCAAGAGTAGCTTTTTGTACCATTTGCAGAAGATGCATCAGGGGCCTCGTTGTTTTCGTTTGCTTCTGCAAGCATTAACAAATTTTTTAGAAGAGCTTTGTGATCTCTTAAATGATAAACAAATAATTTTATAGTAAGTAAATTACATACTCTGCAGTCTCAAACGCTTCGGTGATGGCCCTGCTTAAACAGTCTTCTTCCTGGTTCATAATTGTTTCTTTGACAAGCTTGATAAGTGCATTTTGAGCTTGAAGATCTTTGACGGATTTGAGCAGCTTCGACAGACAAAACACTCGATTTGTAAAGTCTGTAGATATCATTGTCATTCGTAGAAGCCTTAACGTTAAATTTCAAGCCCATCGCTGTTTGAATCTTCAAACCTGTAGGCAGGATCGACACTCGTCATCGTCGAAGGAATGCTGATCTTGCTCAGCATTTGATTTGTTTCGTTTCTTGTGTTTGCCAAAAGAGACTGGTCCTCCAATTTATCGAGTATGCTCGATAGAATATCCCGCAGTACGAATCTGATCTCCACATCAGTTTCTTCAAATTCTGCGTCTCCATTTGCAATCGTGACGAACACATGCGTCAAATCGTACGAATTTGACTCCGAAGAGATGTTAGTCACGCTTGCTTTGATATCTTCAAGTTTGAGATCAGGATGCCTTTCGACTTTCTGCTTGTGAAGAGCAGCTAGCAATTCCGGAGTTAAGTAACGGACAGCTTGTTTGGTGATTCTCCGCACGAGTTCCACTTTGTTTGCGTTAATACTGTTCTCCAGAATTCGAATTAAATAGACGCACCACAGAAGTACATGTTCATAATCTGGTCTTAGAGGCTTTAGGAGACATTCAGCTACGATGTCGGGCTTGTTCTCGATAAGATATTCTAGTATTACTGTCAGCGCGTGAAGTTGCGCTTCTTTCTCAGTCGAGGCAGAAGCACGACGGAAAACTTCAAAGCCAGAATTGAGGAGCATAGAGAGAATGTATTCAGGTTTAGATATCGCGACAGAAGCAAGAAGCCAGTCCAGAACTGGCTTGACAACCGCGGCCTCTTGAATGAGGAAGTCGACGAGTGAGTAGTCTCCTTTATCAATTGTGTAATGAATCCCAGACACGACGATGCATGACAGCGAGTTCATAACTTGTACATCGCTCGTCCACGTCTTTGTAGTTTCTACATTATCACGTGGAAACTTGTCAACCTTGACCAGCTCGCAGCCGATGTTTTTTGCCGTCGAAATCGCCCAAAAAGTAAGCTCTGCGGTCCACGCTGATGCTGTCTCTTTCTCGTGCATCAGCTTTTGAAGCTCTCCAAGGGCCATTTTCAAATCGCGCTCGCTCTGTCCTTGTTTGTTCGCCTGACGACGCATCTCCTCCAAACTCGGCTTCATGATCTGCGGATTGCGAAGAATGTTCCGTTTTGCTGCGGCGGCCACGTTGTGGAGAATGTCTTCTCGCGCTACGGGGCATGTTCGTAGTAGATTGATACAGTTCTGCAATTTTATATCTTGACAAATAAATAAGACGAAATCTCCAATAATTTTTCCTAACCTTCGGGCGCATTGTTACGAATGAGAACAGCCAAACTCTCAACTGTATTTGTTGTCTGCGGGTTAACTGTCCGATTTCTATCCATTCTATAGAAAATGAAGGAATGATTTTTCCAAAAATGGCTATTATATTAATTTTTTAATTTACAGAGAAGGATCACGCTCGAGTCGTCTTTTCCCAGGTCTATTAGCGAGTGCTCTGTTTTCAAAAGCCCAATTGTGTACTGACCACTGACGCGGAGTATTGCGATAAATCTTGCCGAGTTTTTCTGGAAGTACAACAGAATTCTTCGCTTGAGTCTTGCCTAGGATTCCTCCCGGGTAAAGATCGTCAAGAGTATGTACATCGTAGCCTTCTGCTGTTGGAAAGGTCTTCGCGTGAAAGTGCACCTCCATATTTTTACCTAACAATATTAATTAAGAGCTTAGGTGACTTGGAGCCAACCTTGGATGTTCTCCGCTTTTAACAACTTCCGGCCTAGTTCCTCAGCTGTTGCAGGTTTGTCGAGCGGGAGAGGAACCGTATCTTCGTATTTGATTTCGTCCACCACTGGATGGTGCATCACTGAAGCATTTTAAGAAGAATGACAGTAAATTAGATTCTAGTGCAGAATGCGCCGCGGGCCAGATTCGCCCAATCCCGGGTTTTTGCGTATTCTGACATTTACTAAAGTTGCTTGAGCGAACTCAGGGGAACATTTTAAGCAAATTAAGAGAAAAACACAAATGGAAAACGATACGATAGAAGACTACCAAAGTAAAACTATAATTTTGTAAATATCTTAATCTTAATAATTAAGTCGACGGAGCTTTGTCTGTAAACGTGCAACTATTGCTAATGCTCTTGCTTGTTTCTTCCCTCGTAGGATTTTGCATTGGCTGCTTTTGCCTGACAAGAAGAGACAACGATAAAATGCCCACTGCATTCAGCGCCTGTTGGGGGCCTGAAGGGAAACCGCCAAAGTTCGAGAATGAACAGACAAATGTATAAAATCAATAAAGCTTGCTTACCTATTATCATATTGTCGCTTGTGACACCTACTCGTGGTCTTGCTAGTCGACCGACAGAAGATGTTAGATGCCGATTGAGCCTGATCATTTCTAAGAAAAAGTATTACACTAAATTGAAGATACGAGATTGTTACAGAAAGTACAAGAAAAGGAATAAAGCTAGTAGCCCCACTGGTTTGTGTGTTGCTGTGAGCTGCCTTCGCCGTACCCATTGCCACCGTATTGATTCGAGTACGTTTGATGTTGTTGCTGAGCTAAAATTTTGATTAAAAGAGAGTAAATGTCAAAAAACTTACGGATATACGAATTATTGTAGCTATTTCTCGCTGGCTGCTCGTCATAAGTTGGTGCGAACTCATCCTTTCTTTCGTCTCTCATTCGCTGATAGTAGTCTGTTTCTGTTGCTACAGGACGTCTGTGACCTTCATCTTTACCGTAGATCTCGTCCATATCCTGAACAAATTAACAAATGCTCGGTTAAGCATAAAAAACCTTTTCTTTGTCCCAATCTCGTTCTGCTTTTTTGGCCTTGGCAATATTTCGATCAATATTCATCTCTGTCATATTCATCGGCTTCGGAGCAGGGAGATCCACGACCACATTGGTCTCTGGAATAGCGATCGACTCAGCTGCGACTTTGAACTTTTTCGCGAGTTGCGCTCTTTTACGCTCGAGCATTTTACGTTTTTTCTCTGCTTTTTCAGTTTCTTTGACTTGCTTGTTGTGCCTAGATAAGATAAGTAAACGCAAACAAGATTGACTGTAAGTACCTAGAATCTTCTGTGGATGCCCTTAGTGTGTCAAGTATACTCATTTGCTGTCGTCTCATCGACTCGTCCGCTGAGAAGTTGTAGTAACCAACACCAAGACCGCGAACATCTCCATCGTCGATATTTTGAAATCTCGCCTGTTTGGATTCTGGCGAGGGAGAGCGTGATCCATCGGAATACCGGCTGGAACGCTCGTCGTACTCGTTCCGCCGCATGTCTGTGATTTCTCGATCATTCTCGCGTTCTTCTCGTAGCTGCTCGCGAGAAATGTATTTTGTGCGCCCGAGTGCGTCAGTATGTTCGATCAAGTCTGATGTATGAGACATAGTCTCGCTCTGAAGATGAATAACGTTTGATACTGGTAAAATAACTATACCTGATGACTGTAGTGCCTTTCGCGCGGTCTTCCTCTGTCGATATCGCGCGGATCTCCTCTTCTTTTCCTCGACCGGTCGATCTCTTTACCGTCAAAGTCAACAAGACAGTTTTCTCTATAAATAAATCTCCAAGGATTATATTAAACTTTTTTTTTACCTCATGTAATCATCAAGCTCCTCTCCGTTGTGGACTGCGTCGTAAAGTCTCGATTTCGCTTCGAGTTTCCTTCTGACTTTGTCTGCTGTTTGCCGATCTTTAAGTCGCTGTTCCATATCACGCTCGTTTCTTGCGTCGATTCCTGCATTTCTTTTTTCTTCTTTTCGAGCTCTTTTTTTCGCCTTCAGTTCTTCAGGCAGAAGTTTTCGGCTGAAAATATTCCTATATAAAATAACAAAAAGGCTAAAAACCTCACTACTGGGGCTTTGAAAACGCCGAGTTTATTTTTGATTTCTGTGACTTCGCCAGCTTTTTGCGCGACTTCGGAACGGAGCTGAAAGAGTGTAGAAGTCTCGACATTGATGATTTTTCTTCTTGCGGCAGCGGATGTAAATCCGGTAACTGTTGAACCAGTAAAAGTCGATTGGTTATCTCCCACCGAAATCGAGTCTTGTGGAGCGGTATTTTCTACTTCCGAGTCCGCCATTCTAATTTGAGACACCAAAATTAGTTTATGTATATTTTAAATTTATTCAGCTGGCGCGATTTGAATACTCTTTTCTATCGAAGAAACATTTCCATCATAAGCGATAGAAATTTTAAGAGTTCCTTTTGGCTCCATATCTCCCAGTTTTACAAGCGAGTCTTCAAGCACAGTTATATTCTCAGCTGGAATCACGACTTTGTTACAAACAAGCAATCTTCTGGCGATTGTTTCTTCTGAAACGGTCCATCCAGATCCAGGAGTAAAGTCTGAAACTTTGTTAAATTAAAAATGTCAGGAAGAAATACCGATGATAAGATCTGCAAGCTCAAGCCAGGAGTATTTTTTCTTCAAAGCGAGCTGCTCTTTTGTTTCTCCAGTGTTATCTGTTGTGCTCTCTACAAATTTTATATTCTCGGGAGTCGCGTACAGCGCATCCAGGTTGTTGACCATATCTCTTCCCATATCCTTAACATTTACAAAATGAATAAATACAGTAATAAATTTTCAAACCTTTGGTAGTGTTATCATGTCCCCAACAGCGCCTGACGCCTGAGTTCCTTCCTCGTCAGTTTCGTAGACGAGATCTTTAAGCAAAACGACTTTCAGAGAAGAATGTGACGAATTAATCCAGCCAATTTGCTCGTAGAAGATATCTTTGGCCTTGTTGTGGACAAAATAAGGCTTGCCAAAGAAGTATTCGCCTTTGCCGCTGTTGTAGTCAAACTCACCGTTGGCTGGAGAGTCTTGATATTTGTGGTGATAGAACCAGGGCCGCAGCAGTGGCTTTTTATTTATTTGGAAGCGGGTAGAAGTAGAAAGATGGCGGGCAAAGGACATTCTAACATAAGATTGGCCAAGTTCGATATTTTGATTCTAATTCATCGAAGTTTACGAAAATCAAAGTTACGGATATGCAGTTATTAGTCAATATCCCCAAGAAGAACTATCGTGACTGCTATCAGTCGCGAAACAGACAAGTTTCCAGTGAGGTTTTGTGCGACTAAGTCGAGATTCAGGTTTACTGCTCCGTATGGAGCTTCAGAAAAATCAAATACTCATAAGAGTGTCCCTCTCCACGGAATTCTTTAGTAAAAGGCGAAAGAATTATACGTTTTGAAGAGAGACCAGAGCTAAATAAGAATGATCAAAATTTGATACCATATTCTCCGAGAAATTGCAGTATTATGGCGCTTACAAATAGCTTCGAAAATCGATCAAATCGCCTGTACAAAAAAACTTTCGGCGCGATATACAATCGATTTTTTACAAAATAAAAATAAACATAAATATGCAAAATAAAATAAAAGGTTTAATTAAAAAAATAAAAAAATGTACAGTATCAACAGTACAAAAAATGATTAAAATTGCTTTTAGGAAGAGATGATGTGTTTTGGGACGGCTCGTCGATTTCGAATCATCTGGTCGCGAACCTTTTGGAATTTTTCTAAAACGTCTTCATTCGAGCTTTCTGCTGGCAGTCGAGAAATTGACTTTTTCTTTGAGGTCTTGTGGTAGTGCTTGGCTATGCGGAGACGGACTCGTACGCTTCCAGTCGTTGTCGTGTTGAGTCCCAGGCGAGAGAATTTGTTGGAGGATGAGTAGGGGTTGATTCCGATCGGGTTGAGGGAGACTAATTCGCCTGTTCCACCAAGGAAGAATCGTCGAAGCCTGAATAAATTGAGATAAAGTTAACCTGGTAAACCCTTTCTGGGAAAGTGAAAATTTAGTTGTCGACTTAAATCACTCTTAAAAATGGCTTCAGCGTAACTCCACTTCAAAAGTAATATCTCAAATTTAGATTTTTGACGCGAATCTTTCGCGTTCTTTGCTTCGCTTCGCTTGAGCCATTTAAAAAGCGATTCCAGTGAACAACTTAGTTTAGCGACTTACTCATCTTGAACTCCCATTTTCGGCCTCCAGCATTTCACCTCGACATCATGTTTTCCTGCTTCTTCTGGAATCATGCCGTATCCATATCCTTAATCCTTTAAATTTTGAAAAATCGTAGCCAAGTACCTTCTATTCGTCGATTATTAAAGAATCCAAACGAAACTGCTTCAATGAAGAGTTCAGGGAATCTTGATCCTTCTTTCATCGAAAACTCGAAAGTGAACGGATAACTGTACTTTCGTATTCCGTCACGTGGCGAAACTGAATGAGTTACAACATGTTGTGAATCCAGGGAGTTTCGAATTGTTACTAAAACTCAATGAGAGAATTTTACAAATCGCAAAAAAATACGAGAAATTGTCGGATATTCAAAGCCTTCAGCAGACAATACTTCTCCAAAAACGTGTACTTTGACAATTCCGTTCATCGGCTGAGACTCTGTCCACGTGATTTGAGGCGGAAGGACGGATTTCTCGTCCTGGAATCCATGAGCAGGGCCTACTTGAATGCCTTCTATTTTGTATCGCCACTCTTAATTTTTACATTTTATCGATAAAAACGCGAAATATTTACCTTGATTGGTAAAAATACTGGCGGATGCAAACGGCGGAATGCGGTAAGGCGGTCGACTGCCAGTTAGATCTGGCTTGAACCAGTAATGCCCGTTGCCGTCTGTTCTGATTCGCAGAATCTCAACAAGTTCTTGCTGCTCGTCAGGATTCTTGGCCAAATTTGCGTAGATGAACATTTTCTCCGTAAATTTCGCTTCCGCGTTGATTTTGATATTTTCAAATCCACTTATCGGATTTGCTTTCAGATCAGTTAGGCTTGAAATTAGACGGCCTTCGTTGATCTGAGACTTCCATTTGAACACTTTTGAGTGCGTTTCCTGAATGCCAGGTTAGTTTCAAATTTTTGGGTCTGAATTTATTACAGGTGGATCTGGAGATGATTTTGGCGGAACTGAGAACAGGGCGACGTTGAGACGCATGTTTTCAGGAGGAAAGTTGGAAATGTACATTTCCTCCTCTGCAGGCTCCACCCAATCCATTTTCTCAAAAGTTCTCTTCCTGCTTTAGACAGAGAACGTTTTTTCTAAAGATAAAATGGTTATTTTGGAATTCTTGCGTGGAAAGGATCAATAATATGATTCTTGAAAACGGGCAGATAATAAATTTATCGAAATTCTTCGATTGTGATTTTTCCAGGATAAATCATCCTCATTCTTCTCCGAAACGGTGAGCATTCACGCGTGACAGCATTTATTCACACAGGGAAAATCTTTAGAAAAAGGGAAACAACTAGAGGAACCGTCCAATCGCAGCACACTTGGATGTTTTATCGACTAAAAAGGGAAAATGCTCGCAAATATGAGGTGGTCTTTTTCAAAAGATTGAGGCGAGAGCTCCCAATTCAAGTCGAGTAAATAGAGAAAAATGGAAGTCGACAAAAAGTTTGATATCATCAAGATCGACACTGAAGCACAAACTGACGATCCTTCAACGCAGAAAATCCAAATTATTCTGAAGGCAAATGACCGGCTAATCCAGCTAGGAAATCTTAAGCACCAGGTCAAAGATAGTAGAGTGACTGCATGCGATCCTAATGATGGAAGAACCCTGTTAAATACAGCTACTGATGTCAAAATTGACCCCCGTCATACTGGCAGATCAATGATTGAAGTCAAGGAAGGGCTACTTTATTTGTAGAAAAATCAATTTGCATTTTTTAAAATCTTATGAATCAATAAAAATGAGCTCTAAAAGTTTGACACGGTACCAAAAGAGCCGATTCTTCTGGAATTTTACTGCCTCTGCGCCAATTTTAACAACGTAAAGAACTTATTTGAAAGTATCGACGAGCATGATTTGACAAAAGTCAACTTCAAAAGTAAGCTCCTCGTGTTTTTACTTTTGTTCAATGGGATTTAGCAAAGGACATGTATCTGAAATCGTGGCCGACACACAGGCCGGATCTTTATATTCGCAAAAAGCCGAAGGATCACCAAGCGGAGATAACTATAAAAGTGATGCGCATGGTCTCAACCGGTCAAGGCATGAGACCTCAAGAAGGACAAAACCCCGTCGTTGTCATGTAAGCGTTTCTGTATAAAGCAGCTTTAGCAAAAACATCTGTTTAGCGCTGATAAAGAATTCAAGCTGAATTATATCTTGGAATACGTCAGTAACAAGAATAACAGTTCGTCGGGTCGAGACAAGTTCATCTGGGGGACAATCAAGAACAGAGGACAAGTTGCCGATACAAGCATGAAGCTTGGGCAGTTACAGTTAGGAGGTGCTCCCTTCGTGATGATGCCCGATGAACAACCACGTCAGGCGCTCCCGCCGCAGACTGGGAACCCAACTATTGGCATGCACGGGCACGGAACTGCACACAGTCATGCGCATCAACATCAAGCGCACCAACATATGCAACAACAAAGCTATCAGCAAGTGCCATACCAGCAGCAGCAAACACAACAGCAAGTTTTGGCTCCGCACAGTATCACGTCGAATCATCCGTCTGACACGCTGCAGAATCCAGCAAACAACCTTCCTTTCAACCCGACTGGCTATGGACTGTTGTCAGACCATCTAACGCCAAGTCAGGAACAGTTGTCAGACTCTGATATGGAATATTACTAAACACGCATGATTTAAATATCCTGTTCATAATAAACAATTCTATTGATTAACCTGGTGATTTTTGACAACTGATAAAAGAGAGAAGAAACTATACAGTACTTCAACAATCAGCCTTATTTTAACCCCGATGAAGCGCAAAACCAACAACTAAGTATGGCAGGAAACCGACTCAGACACATATCAATCTTTCATCGGTAATTTTTTAATAATTATTCTCAAATTTATCAAACCGTTTATTTAGAAATTTCCGAGCAGCACTTGTGCAAGGCGTGAACAATGCGCGACCAGAGGACAGACCTAGGTAAGTGAGCTTGGATTTTCGATGCCTAAAATCCTTTGTCAGGTTCAATGATCCCGAGCGAATGACTCCAGTTACTCCTCAGGCAAAAGATCTTGGACAGACTGTGCGCTTACTTGCAGACGACATCCGTACATTTGGCTTGGAGCTAATCAGACTTGGCGCTGAATTTCATAGAGACCCCAATTTCAATGGAGACGACGAGGCAAAAGAAAATTTCCGACGACTGATACAAGTAACCGTAATTTTTCTGATAAGCATTTATCTTTTTTCATAGAACAATATGGATGCAGCAAGATATCTACATCCTCTTCTAACGAATTTAACGAATATCACGATTCCTCTTCCTCATGATCCCCCGCGTTATCTCAGCGTTTATCATCCGAGATAAAATTTATTACTCATGAAAAAAATCATCGACTTAAAACGAATAAAATCAAAATACATTAAAAAAAATGTCAGATGTTAGTTCGCTCTATTCATTTTAACTATAAATAATAAAAATTATATGTTTGTTCTTTTCCTTGTCTGGATAGTATTAGATGATATTTATCAAGAATAATTGAAAGAAGCTTTCTTTAGATGGGTTTACTTGCATTGTTGAGAAGTTTACGGCCGAAAGAGCAGAAAGAATGCCGAATCCTTCTTCTTGGTCTCGACAATGCAGGTTGGTTTACTTTATCATTTGAATTTTATAAAAAGCGCTCTAGGAAAAACGACGATCGTCAAGAAGTTTTCAAGCGAAGATATAACAGAAGTGACGCCGACACAAGGTTTTAACATCAAGTCAGTAAACACAAACGGCTTCAAGCTGAATGTGTGGGACATTGGCGGGCAGCGTCGGCTGCGTCCATACTGGTCCAATTATTTCGAAAACACTGACGTTCTCATCTACGTCGTTGACAGTGCGGATATTCGCCGTCTTCAAGAAGCTGCCGAGGTTCGATAGTTCATAGAAGCTGATTTTGTATGTCTCTAGGAATTTGACGATCTCCTCCAAGAAGATAGACTATCGAAAGTCCCGTGCCTGGTGTACGCGAACAAACAAGATCTCGAAACGGCCGAGACCTCGTAAGTTTTTCTGAAATAGCGAAATTTACCTTATTTTAGCGCAGATGTGGCTCGAGAACTTAAACTGCACAAATTGAAAGACCGTACATTCCAAATCCAGCCCTGCTCAGCGAAAAGCGGCGAAGGAGTTAAAGAAGGCCTCGAATGGGTTTTGAAGCAGGTCAAAACCACGACCAAGAAATAAACGCGGCCTTCAAATTGTCTCGGGCCACAATCGCATTTAGCCACGACAAGCTTTTCTCTCGTAATTTCTGTCTCATATTTGTTTTTTTTTTCGGATTCTGCTATTTTTATAAAAAATAAATTCTATTCGTTTTGTAGCTCAAGGTTGACATTTTATTCTTCTCATAGATATAATGCTTCGTTCAACGTCAGCGATCTGCAGACTTTTAAATCGTCAAGCAAGATTCAAGGTAAAAGGACGAATTATAGAAAAATACGCGCTCAATTGTTTTTTTGTTTTGTTTATTTATATAGTTCGATTACAAGCGTATTACAGCAAAAAATCCTCCGAGCCTCAGTAATCCGACTTCGACGGATGATGACTGAGATACTTGTCTGAGTATTGCGTCCTCTTCTGCTGGATTTTGGGAAGGTGCACGCTCATTCGCTTCTTTAATGGCCGCTCATAGTCTTTCTCCGAAATCTGTTTGATTGCCCCACTCGTCGTTCGTACTGGCTTGATAGCTCGCTTAATTTTTATTTATTGTAAGTATAAAATTTTAAGCCTTTTTACCTGCCAAGGAGCCTGGAGATCAATGTCTTTGCCATACTGTCCTGCTTTCAGTTTCTGGTCGCCGCAGACAATGTAGCACCCGTTATTCTTGATGTTGCCTGCATTCTTAAGGCGTCGGCCTTTCAGCGTGTACAGTCTTCGCGCGGCCATCGCGCTCCTATTACAGTATGTTTAATATCACCACGTCAAAGTACTCACGAAGACCTTGTACTTGCAAGCTTGGTTCCGACCTTCTCCGAGATGTAGTTTAAGACTAAACGAAAGGATTCTTCTCCGGGTTCAGCAAGTTTTCCTTTAAAGAATTGTTTTAACAGAAATTCTTAAAATTCAATTCAACCTGTCAGTAAAATTTTTGTCGACTCGACCGTGTTCCCGTTGCAAAAAATTGTGATCGTTTTGATCTTTTTATCTTCAATATAATGTGACTTTAGCTCCTAGAAGATCGTTAATGTTTCGCAATAAGATAAGTTAATCTTACGGAGGCTTGCTTGTTGTAATATTTGGAGAACTTTTGCCAGTGTCTGGCCGGCTCGCTGAACATTTGCGAGTCCTTTCGTAGCTTGGACCAGGTCGTGTGGATTCCACGCTGGCGCGCCTTTATTGAGTCTTTTCGCCCGATTGAATCGTAGTCGATTTTGATAAGCTAAATTTTTTTAGGAGATGTAACTCCCCCGTTTAATTAATTTGTGCTAAACTTACTCGATTTCGATGGCAGGCAACATATTCTCCGCCATCCTTTAATTCTGAAAGAGTGTTAACTCTCGTGCCTCCGTAAGGTGTAAGCAAGTGGTAGATCGACTCTCGGAACTGGAACTTCTCGCGCAATGCTGAAAATAAGTAAAACTTTCGTCTTTGACTTAAAGAGCTTACAGTTAGTCAAGTAGCTCAAAAATCCATTTATGCCCTCTGGTTCGCTCGCCTTCTTCGCGTTTTTGGGAATGATAAACTGCTTCGCGGGACTGTGACAGTCACCATTGACGAAGATGTTGATTTTGCGTGCAGCGGTGAAGTTCGTGTTTGAGAGACATTTTGATCCTTCCACATGTTTCACTACTTTCGGAGTCTTTAGTACTTTTTTCTTATCGTCGCGGATAATTCCGTGTAAGCCGTACACGGGCGTTTTACTGCGAGGTGTTCGCTTCTTTAAAAATTGTTAAACAATTTGTTATACAAAACGCGTCTTGTAAGGTTATAAAATTAGAGCTCATTTACAGATGAGTTTTCATGCATTCGGGAAGGCCTACCTTTTTCAGCCTCTCCATTTAAAGGATTTGGTCTGCCTGCCTCAGACGGAAAATCAAAACTAATCATTTCTTTAATTTTTTATCAACGAAAACAGCTATTCTAGAAACCATTTAGTTCGACAACGATTTCATGCTGAAGAAGAAAACTGTCACATCAATACCTACTAAAGAAGAACTCATGGAGCTCATCGAAAATGCTCCACCAGGTTAGTTCCGATATTTAAATCTTTAAAAAAATATCTTCTTTCTAGCAAGCACAAACATAGAATTGAGTGTCCCAGTTGAAGAACTAGCTCGAGCTGCTGAAAAGTCAACATTTTATCGGCCATCATTTGGCGAAGTTTTCAAAATTAATCGAGATCCCGAAAGGCTTCCTCATGGCTTTATAACTAATCAAAACTGCTCTCCGCTTGTTTTTCTTGAGGAAATCACAGATTTTGGCTGGTATAAATATGACATTGTTCAAATTGGAGACCACTTCGCTGCTAAAGATCTCCAGGCTATCGCCAAGCTCAATTCTTAGATATGATAAATCTGAATATTTATATACTAAGATTCAATTTCGAAATATATTTTTTTAAAGAATGCTGCGACAAACTGCCGGGATTGTTTTGCGTCAGCGATCGTCGAGGAATGCTGTTCAATATATTTTGGCCGAGAAAACTACATCGGGAAAGCTTAGACCTGCGAATTTGAAAAATATCCTTGAAGAGGACTCTTCAGGCGTCTTCACGACTTGTATGTAGCTTTAAAAATAGCAAACAATCGTCATTTTAGTAGAGACGAGCCAAGGCACAAAAATGGCTCGTATTTTGGGATTTCGAAAAATTCTCCACAAAAATATTGCTGGAAAAATCACTATTCCAGAAAATTTAAAAGATATCGTCGATGGGTTAAGCTCTGGCACAATTCAAGCAAGTGTTGACGGCAAGAAACAAGACTTTCCTTACGTAAATTTTCTAGTTTTTATTTTAAATATTCTTCATTTTTTAGTATGAAATGGACGAGCAACTGCTGCAACTTCCAATTTCCCAACTTTCAACAATTGTCGTTGCATTTGATGTGGTTCAGATTGGAAGTCAGAAACAAGCTATAAATCTACGAACAAATCTTGATATAACACAGCCGAAAAGAGGTCTTCGAAAACGTCAGTGAGACAAATCCAGCTTTTTCATCAAATGACCAAAAACGTTATAAAGATTCATTTAATGATCTTGTTTTATTAAGACTGAATGATGCGTATCTGTGCATTGCGGAGCTACTCTGTACGTTTGGACCCTCGCAAATTTAAAGTTGCAGAAAAGCTAGAAACTGGAGAATACGCGCCTATTAAAAAATTGGACATCGGAGTCAACGCCAGCATTCCATGTCAAATAAAAATGATGGGAGAAGATGGAAAACCCTTTTATTTTGCGGGCCAGATTCACTCTATTTCAAAGAAAAATCTTGTTGGCATTGCCGCTTCGTCTGACGAAGAAGCGGAATCTGGTTATATCTACGATTCTACGAATGAGAATCATTTGGGTGATTTTTTTAAAAAGGTTTATGCGGAACTTTTATTTTATAAATGCATTTTTTCAGGAGGATATCGCAAGAGAAGTCTCAGGTTGCGAAATTGAGTACAAAGAAGTAGAATATGACCTCGTGTACGACGGTTCTTCAGAAAAAGCTGTCATTCACTCGATTGAAGGGAAAATACCTCTCATTTGATCAACCTTTTAAAATTTTAATTGTATAATTTCTCTCAATATAACTTATTCAGAATGACTCTTTTGCGCATAAACAGGCTTTGTTTATCAAAAATACAGAACATTACGCGACAATCTTCTTTTATTCTTGGAGAATTGAAAAACGGCGAGATTGTTGAAGCAAAGCTGCCAAATATTCCTCATTTTTCTCTTAACTTTCCTGGTAAATTATTTTGTGTATACGAATTTGCAAAAATGATTCAGTCGAGCTTGAAGCAGAGGGGGAAGCCTGGCTTCTTGGCAAAACATTTCCGATAATAGCAGAAGATGTTTATGGGACAATTATCGAAACTCCTTCTCAGGGTCCCGGATTGATAAAGGTCGAAGACGATCAACATGAAGAAACTGTATTTTTTATGGTAATTCCGAAAAATTTCGCCCTTTTTTCTAACAGTTGTATGTGTAGCAAGATGTACCGGTTTATCTGCGACCGGAAGAGCTTGAAAACTTTGCTGGAGCGAAAGTTAAATTTGATATCGTAAAGACCCGAAAGTCGACCAAAGCTTTTATAACCGATATTGTCATGCCATGAAAGAAAGGAGAAAATAAGAAAGACAAATCCTCTCTTTTTCAGAAATGTTGAATAGAATTGTTTCGCGAACTGTCCGAAGATATGCCGGCGAATATATTTTGGCCAGGCGAATTGGAAACGAGCTAGTCGAAGTGAGCTTTTCGGAAGAAGATCCTGACAAACTTCAGGAACTCGCTTTCAATTCTGGCCTCACTGCTGATGGTTTGCTTATATTTAAAGACTTTTATTACATATTTTTAGTACTTATGAGCGGAGAGAAGGCACTTGCGAGAATTGGAGGATTCTCAAAGCTTGTCAAAACAAATCAGAAAGGAACTGTTAATTATTGGCGCCAGGAGAAGTCGAAGCCTGACTGGGGTTACATTCAGCCACAAAATATGATGGAGGACACAATTCCTTTCAATGCCTCTGACAGGTTAGAATTCTAGTGCTAGCTTGGGTGAAATTACTGCATAGTCTGATTTTTTATAATAACCATTTTAGCAATGTTGCAGCGTACCAAGTAAAAGGAAAATCAGTCATGTACGACTTAGTGAGTCGCCTTAACAAGCCAGAATCGAAGAAAGCCATCAATATTTCTGTTGATGAAGAAGAATTATAAATCGCCTGCCAATTCCTCACTTAGTAAATCTTCTTACGTGAATACATTGAAGATTGTTGTTATGGGAATAGAAATAAATCAAATCCGAATAGAATGTTTCGTCAGCTATCTCGCAGACTAAAGTCCGAGTTCGTTTTGGCCCAGCGTGCTGCAGATGGATCCTTGCAAATGGCAGACATCAGCGTTATTAACAGAGACCTGACGTGGTCGACATCATATTTTGCTCAAGGTTTTAAATTAATTTCAACATGAATTTTTAACAGTTTAAGTTGAACTAAATGGATCGACTGCACTTGCAAAAGTAGAGGGAATTGCCAAGTTGGAAAGTGAAAATCTTACTGGAAAGATAGTCAGCATGAGCGCGAATCCTGGTGGAAAGTCTGCTCCGCACGGCTTCCTTAAAGGCCTGGAAGAGACTAAATACTACTTTCAGGCATGATCTGAATCTTTTAACGGTAGTTTTCTTGTACATTTTGTAGTACAAACTTTGTTCTTGGCGTCAACAAGTTGTCGAGATCATTACAGCCTAAAAAATGTCCTATTGGCTTGGAAGACGCAATAATGGCGCATGAAGAGGAGCTCGAAGTTAGTTTCGATCTTTGTCAGATGGGGAAGACTGGACTACGTGCGATGAATGTGCGAATAGAGAAATAATCCTGAATCCCAAAAGGATTCTGTACCAATAACAAACACTGCTAAAAACCTGCGACTGACTTTTTTTTTCTCTTCATTTTGACAGCAAATGAAAACCATGTTATCACAATAAATTAAGCAATGCTGGCTCGTATACTCAAGGCTCTTCCGATAAAGAGGAATTCGTCGTATGTTTTGGCGCGAGTAGTTGACGGCGAGCTTCAAGAGGCGCGTATCGATTTGCAAAAAACTTCGACAACTAAGGACCGCGTGGTAAATTATGGAATTGAAGGCTCTATTTGGGCAGAAGCTACCGTTAACAATATGGAAGTATTCGCCCAGGTCGGCGAAATTTTCTCGAGAGAGGCTACTGGTCGCTTTGGTAAATTTTGTTTTCGTTGTCTTTAAAATAAAATTGAATAGGCAAGATGGTGTCTGACATTGAAGGAGAATGTTGCATGCAGACATTGGATGCGCCAGTGGAAGAGCAAGTGCAGATCGAGTTCGATTTGACGGACGTGAACGCAGAGCAGCTTGTCAGGACAAATAACACACGCTTTCTTTTTGATACCGTCAAAGATAACGACGGCTTTATACGTGCAGTAAATATTCAAAGATTACGTGAGTTTGCATTCGCCGTTTAATTCTAATTATTCTATTTTATAGCAAAATCTCAGTTGAAACGATTTAATGGTGCATGGGATCCAGACCAAGATGATAAATTAATATCTTTGTATAGTCACTCTTAGAACAAAAATAAAAATTTATCAGTAACTCCTTGCACTTTCTTAAAAGAAAGATTCTTTATTTCAATAATCAACGATAATAAACTCCGCATTCGCAATCTCAATTTTCGCAGCTTCTTCTTCCGTCAACCTCCTCAGTTCCATCAGAATCGACCGTATAGGCGCTCCGTGGCTTACCACCAGCACATTATCTCCTTGTTCCAAAGCCGGTCTTATCTCGTTTTGAAAATACACCGGTGCTCTCTTTGAAACATCTTCTAAACTTTCGGATCTTGGAAAATTCTCGAAGGGAATCTGCCACATAAAAGCAAGGTCTTCGGGAATATCAGGAGGCTTTCCGTTGAATGATCGTCGCCAGTTCTGGACCTGTTCGTTACCATATCGAGCTCGTGCTTCTGTTCGTGTTAGACCCGTCAGAATTCTAGGGACTTTTAGGATCTTTTTCGTGGTGAATCCTTACCCGTAATGCCTTTCATTCAATTGAGTTGAGCTTTTCACTGACTCCTCTGGTAGTTGAAGGACTTCATTGATGATTTTCGCAGAGTTTTTGGAACGCTTGAGCTCCGATGAGAATATTTTTGTAAGGTCAAACGCCTTCAGTTTTTTAGCGGTATCTTGTGCTTGAATTTTTCCGACTTCAGTAAGATCAGAATCTAAAATCTTGTGTTAGACCGAAATTGATTTAAACTACCGTAGAGGTAATAATAACTTTGAATAATATACAGGTGTACTCACCAATCCAGCTGCAAAATCTGTCTGACTTATTAAAAGTCGACTCTCCATGCCGCATAAAAATCAATTTTGGCATTTTTTATCACAATCTACCTATTTTTTGATTGTAGAATTTATGATAATCTTGCGTCAGTGATAAATCCGCCTCAGGGTTGAAAGAACATAATTCCGGTGCAATCAGTCCAGTCATAATTGAGTGACTTCACATATCGTGAGAGAGTAACCTCAAGAGAAAATATGGGTAAAACGTTCAGGATAATCATGGTACGTCATGGGGAGTCACAGGTGAGTTAATTTTGGAAAAGGTTGAAGCACAGTTTTGAGTGGAATCACGGCAAACTTTTCACCGGTTGGTACAACTGCCCCTTAACAGCAGTCGGGGAGAAGGAAGCCCGTCAAGCTGGAGCTGCTCTGCGAGAGAAGGGGATCGAAATCGACGCTGCTTTTTCTTCCCTCCTTTTACGAGCGAATCAAACGTGCGACTTGATTCTGCAAGAGCTTGGTGTTGCGGAATCTGTTGACGTCAAGAAGTCTTGGAGACTAAACGAGCGTCATTACGGCGATCTAACTGGACAGAACAAAGTTGTTGCCGTCGCCAAGTATGGTGCCGAGCAGGTTAAGCTCTGGCGGCGCTCGTACGACTGCGCTCCGCCGCCTATCAGCCAGAGTAACCCGTACTTTACGCAAATCCAGCAGAACTCGATCTTCAATGACGTTCCCAAAGATGCTTTTCCAACGACTGAAAGTTTGAAAATGACAACTGATCGATCATGGGTGTTTTGGCAAGGCTCTCAAAAATGTTATCTGATAAAGTTTGAGTTAATAATTGAGAGCCTTTATTTCGGAAGGACACGATCGAGCCGATGATTAAATCTGGGAAAACCGTTCTTCTCGCAGCTCATGGAAATTTGCTCAGAGGACTTATCAAAAACATTGACAATGTTTCAGGTTTAATAATTTGTGCCAAACACTCGCTTTAACATCGTATTAGAAGAAGAGATCATCAACCTCAACCTTCCAACAGGAATCCCATTCATTTATGAATTCGATGGAGATATGAACGCGACAAAATCGTTGGAATTTATTTGCGACGAGGGAACGGTCAAAACTGGATTGGAGAAGATAAAATATCAGACAACAAAAACTTACGTTCGTTGAAATATTTCTCTCCAACATTAGTTTCAAATTCAAATAAAATATAACGCAAGTAAAATTAATTTTGATTTGAATAATAAACTACCTATTTTTTCATTACCGTCGCTTAAAACGTTGAACAGCCTGAAAGACTTTCCGTGAAAGTTCACTCCTAGGTGGAATAGATCTAGCGGAGGAAGAAGAATGATTGACTCGTTAGTTCCTTCGAACTGCTCCAAACGCCCTGCGGCCCGACTGGACCTTCCATTTTTAACTGAAGCTTCAAAACCGAAATTTATCGACATTACGCGACTTTCACATTTTTAACATCAAAATTTAATTGATCGTCCATGAAATTAAAAGAAATTCGATTTTTTTCAAATAGCACGGAATAATAAAGCAGAGAAACAAGAGGAAGAAACGTGAAGGAATTTGAATAAGGTATTGTTATAAAAAATATGTCTTATAATTATATCTTAATTATGACAAGATTTTATCTGCCAAGAATCTGCTAAGAGTTGATGAAGTTTTGGCTTAGTAAAGCGACAATTAAAGCGAACAACAATTATAAGAGTTATTCTTTATAATTAATATAACACGAAGACGAAAAATGAGATAGGTTCTATACTTACTTACTAAAAACTACTCTTAATGCTTTTGAGGCGTTTTGTTTTTCTATTTTTTCTTGGAATTCGAAGAAAAAAGCTTTAGAAACGTGTTTACGGCAACGTGAGAAAATGAGCTCGTACGGGGCGGAAGGGAGGTGGTAATTTCGCGTGGCCAAATAGAGCTAGAAGCGCGAAATTCCAGGAGCGCGCGTTCCTTGCGCCGCGTTCCAAAGCGCGCACCTCCACCATGGAGCAGCGCCATCGCCCACGCCATACCTCGGACGCTCTTTACTACTTCCTGAAATTCGCTCGAACCCCACGAATCACGTTCATCACTAACGTGCTAAATTAACTATGTCTAAATTTACGAATCAGCTAAAAAACGATTTATCATTGATAAATTAACAAGAGTTACTCATCAAGGGTTAAAAAATATTAAGGGGTATATGAGTTCACGTGAGAGCTCCCGCCGAGGATCAAATGCCTACTCAAACTCGTCTTTATCTTCAAATGGCAGCTCTATAACTGCAACAAGAGATTTGTGGCGACTACGCCAAACGATGCACTGTTTGGAGAAATGTCCGTTCTACCACGGCTCACTAAATCGAAATGCGGCAAGGTAAACCTACTTTTGAAGAAAGTTTCCTAAATACTAACAGGGAAAAGATGCGTCGATGCAAACCTGGATGTTACTTAATACGCGATTCAAACGATCCCCAATATTTATTTACCCTTCAACAAACTCTTCATTTCGTTGGCCCTTGTGCTACTAGGATCGCTTTCATCCAGGTAACCAAATTAGCTACAATTTTGAATTCTTCCTTGCTATCAACTAAAATTTTACTCCAAGGGACTTTTTCGCTTCCAAGACTCGACTGGCGTAGAAAATGGCGCGCGTGAAAACAGAGGTTTTCCTTGTGTTGTCTCTTTGATCGAACACTACGCTGCGAAATACCGTGAAATGGACGTTCTAGCGCTGCGATATCCGGTATCGAAAGATGACGTGATTCACGAAGAAGCAGAGGAGCACCTTTGTTTTGTCGAAAGTCCAAACGAAGATGCTGCTGAAACGCCTCGTAGAATCCATCCAGAATTGGCAGCAAGTCTCGCCGGGTCGACTCAGACTTGTAACAGGTATTTATCTGGTTACTAATTTGGAGTTACCACTAGCGTTTTTTCAGTTGCACAAGTCACTCAGGGCCCACAAGGCTGGAGTATCAGGATGATAACCAAAACTATGCAGCTGAACGGCGGGAACGAGTAAACAGAAGGTCGAACTCCGACGGCGCTCTTTCAACCGGTTTCTCTGATAAAACACGCCGATCAACAATTCACGCGACGGATATCTCAACCGAAATGAAACCAAACGAGTTAAGGCAGAGTTTGAATGGACTAAAAGAACGGATTGAAAATGAGGTATTTCTTGACTTGAAGAAATGAAGAATTGAAGAATATTTTTTAAAGATTGAGATGAACAATCAGCCGAATCTGGAAGAGATTTTTCCAGGCATTGAGCCGCTGATCTCGACCTCTCGTCGGAACTCGGCAGATCGTCATTTCAAAAAGGCCTCACTGGACCCGTACTTCTCTTGCGAAAGCATGATGCAGAACACGCTTCCAACTCAGCAGCAACTACAACAAAGCTCCAGACGAAGCTCAAGAAAAAGTATCCAGCGCTCGAGAGAAGAACTGGCGGAGATCGACAGGGACTACAATTTCTCTAGCTCGCTTGGAAACGTGAAGATAGATCTGGACGATTTGGGAGCCATTCTTGGCGGAACTTCTATAACCGTAGCAAATGATGACTAGCAAAGCTTGCTGGATTAAATTTTAATATTAAACACTGCCTCAAACAGATTCTGCGGTCCTTCTTTTAATAAAAATTTGAAACTTTATAGTTTTTCTTGCTGACTCCTCCTTGTTTTCGTTCTTTATGCAGCATGATCCAGATCGTAGCATGTTTTCTAATTAAAGGGTTTAACACTGTTGTAAAATTAACAGTATTCAAAAAAGCAATAAGTCGCTGACTTTCCTTTACTTTTCAATTAACTGCAGCCTATTCAAACCACTTTAACTGTAAAGTTTACAGGTGCCTGTCCAAAATTGCTGTCTACTTAAAAGAGATCACTTCTGAAATGGAAATTCTATACAAAGGAAAAAAACTGAGCATGTTACAGGTTCAGAGATCTTTCATCGACTATATTAATAATTCTAATTATGGTTAGCTACATCAGCTCGTTGTATAAAAGGCGATTTTTGCGTGGTTAATTTGTGCGATCTGCAAAAATAAGAGAATGGTTCTATTTTCGAAATTTCGAAGACTAACTTGGGATACCTCAAAGTACAGAAAACAAAGTGTACAGACTCCACATTATGATGCCGTTTCTAGTAATGATTCGCCAGGTAATAAATCTTATATTTATTTATTTTATCACGGTCTTTCAAGAACAAGGGAAAAGAAAAACGTATGATAAGTTTATTGACGAATGCTAATTATAGCCATAATAGCTTCTGGATAACCTAATCTGCTGACCCTCTAATACGACCAGGCCTTTGAGTAAATTTGAAAAGAGATATTTTCCAAAAAAGACGAAAATGCACGACTTTTTACGTCAAGATTCAATAGGAATTCGCAGACAGTCGACGTGGGGCATTCAGGCTGTCAGAAGTATGTTTCGTGATCAAAAAAGTGGATACTGCGGTTAGAATATTTTATTCATTATCGAAAGCTATCTTTTAATCATCTTAATTTTATATTATTCAAGTATCGGTTGCATCACATGGTTTGTCAGAATTATTTTAATGCCTCAAATTTATGAAAAATAAAACGCTTAACCCGTTGCGCGAAATTGGGCTGCTGAGCAGCCCAAATTTGCTTCTCATGCATATTTCTCGAGAACAACCTTTTCAATCATAAAAATTTTTACATATTTAAAATCCTCGATCATTCTTC
>Ga0115008_10000786_pt1 | contig 24720 bp, 17 predicted proteins | sample FraStrMetagenome_FD_87164 | JGI IMG/M metagenome (GOLD analysis project Ga0115008, IMG submission 87164) | Marine eukaryotic phytoplankton communities from Arctic Ocean - Fram Strait ARC3M Metagenome | ecosystem: Environmental > Aquatic > Marine > Oceanic | place: Fram Strait | collected...
AAATTAGAAATCGGAAATCAGAATTTTACGAAACGACCAAAATTGTTGGCACATTTGCAAAGTTCGGGTTCAGATGGATTTGGCCGCGTAGAATCGTCTACGCGTAGAAAACGACCCTCCCTGCCGATTCGACATGCAAACTTTACCTTTCAGGATTGTAATTATGTTTACACTCTTTGCACAACATTCATGAGGTTTGGAAGCACTCATGTGCTATCCGTCTATTGGATTCCAATTGTTCTAGCTGATATTTCTTATTCCTCACCATGTCAATGCAATCTGTTTTCAGCCACAAAGGCTACTGATCTTGTATAAAGATTGGGTGGCAATGAAAGTATGTGTTTACAAAAGAGAAGTAACAATTGCGTTTAATATTTAAGTCAAGACCAAAAGTGGACTTATTTGATGTAAAGTTATGCCCCTCGGCGACTCTTCAACTTAATTTCTCCAGTGAAAAGATTATGAAGTCGACGAGCGGTCATATGAGACTCATTCGACAAGTAATTATTTTATACTTCGAAGTAGCATCTTTTCTTAATTTTACTTTGGAATGATTCTTTCGATTTTTCACATATTTCACTATTTTTGCGTTTCCAAGAATATTCAAATTAGAAGGTAGACTGACGCGAATAAGCGTGCTCATTAAATAGAAAAGTTCTAATTTTCATTAACATTGATTCCATCAGTCGACCAACCCAAGAATTGGCGACTAGGGGCGGATGGAAAATTCGAATTGTCGCAAGTATCAAATTGAACACTTCCAACCACCACCAATAGATAGAATAAAGCATTGCGTATTTAGCGACATATTTTTTTCTACTTATCTAGCGAAGAGACATTATTGTTATTTCTTTGTACTCAATTTGGAGCTTATTTGATCGATTGGTTTAAAAAGTATTGATTCATCATACCCTTCGCTCGATAACAATTGCAATGTTTTGCGCCTGTGAATGAGGAAAAATTTTGTATCTTTTAATAACGGAGCTTTATCATCCCCTTTTTTTTCATTAAATAGCCGCACATATATTCGGCACATATATTCGGAGTGGTTAGGCGTTACGTTCCTTGTCCTTATCAATCATAGGGACAACTCAATATTACTTTCTTGCGTTTCGTGTTTACATGTTACCCAGCATCCAACCTTTACGTCTTAAGACAATCCCCTCTTTGATACCTTACAGAATAGCCTTGCTTCTTTTTTGGAAACATCTGAGGTGAGTTTCTACGCATCGTCTCATTACTGTACCTCGCCGATTTCTTGTGTCATCATGTCTTTCTGTAAAAATATAACCTTCTTGTTCTCCACATACCTCGTTGTCTACATCATCTTCATCATAGATGCTATACACCCATCCTCAAGAACAGGAGATACATAGTTCTCAAATATATGAGTTAATAATAGGCGGGTTTTTGGATGGAAGAAAATTACCCCAGTAATGGTACTAACTTTTATTCTACTAGATATCATATCTATCGTAGTAAAGTTTTCAGTGCACACGATACGGTAAAACTCAACAGACTTGCCTGCTCGTCAAAATGAATAGTGAAGAACAACACCTACAAAATACATACTTGTCGCAATAACTGGTATCGTCACACTTGCAAGTACATTTTCAGAACTACGCTTTGCTACCCCTATCTGTATTTGTTGTAAAACAAAAATATATACCAAACACGATCATGACTGACATCAATACGCAGGATGCCAACAACCGAAGAGTTGTATGTACAGGGTTACTTATATGGCTTAACAAAATTGTTTGATGTCAACACTAACTGTCGAACATCTTAAAAGCTGAACATTTGGAGCTTCTTGTGTCCAAGCGCAAGCAAGTTAGGGACGCATCCCTTCTCAAGCATGATAGGAGGACCACACATTAAGTTCCACACATCACTAGCAGCTGGATAGAGTTCTTTCTCAAACAAGTCCTTGTTTACAAATCCAGTTGAGTACTTCTGCGTCCAAGTATCGCTCCATTTGTCACTTAAAATGTAATGAACCTGGAACTTCTTGGGGAACTTCTCAGCCCATTCATCCAACGTCGATCTCATAAGCAAGTCTCCTTCCTCACGGCATGCAAAGATTAATGAAATCTTTGTGTTATCCTCATCGTGTCTCAAAATTTCAGCCGCAATTTGCATGCAAGGAGTAATACCGGTTCCTCCCGCAATCATGTTGAATTTATGAGCTGCGCCTTCTTCGCCATCGATGGTAAAGCTTCCGTTGGCTAGGTAGTGGAATTCTCCAACAGGTCCTCGAATATCAATAGTGTCATCGATCTTCAGACTGTCCAAATGCTGGGACATTTTTCCTCCCTTGGGGAAAGCCTTGATGGGGCGGTAAGCCTTTATGACAAACTTAACACATCCGACGTCATGATCACTCGAAATTGGAGTGTACCTTCTCAAGATGGTCTCTCCGTCAATAACGGCAGAGAAGAACATGTGCTTACCGGTGGGCAAGCCCAATACATGTTCAGGAGTTTGCAGTGCGAAATCGAGCAAAAACGAATCGTGGGACAACACAATCTTATTTTGGAGCTTGAAAGGAATCTTCTTGCGTGGATCAAGGGCTATCTTGCGTCCAGTTGCCTCGCAAATCTTTTCTTCTTCAACAACTTCAGCAGCCTTGGAGTCCTTGTCAACGTCTCCGATGTAGTACTTCTCCAACATCTTTGTTGCCTTGACACTATGAATGGCGACGAAATCTTCGGTGGAGTCAGCACCCCCGTTGATCAAAATGCTATCGACTCCACCAGGGTGTAATTCTAAATATTCAGTGCAGTCGTAAACTCGGTCGTTCACAATAATCCAGACATCCTTCTCATCATTGTGCTTAGCGATCTCTGCCATTGTAAACTTTTTGGTGCCAGAAGCATCAGTGCTTGACTTAGCAGGTGTTGCGCTTGTAGCAGCCGGTGCTTCATCATGGAGAGTTAATAGGGGGCCGAATCCAGCACTGTGGGGCTTTCCTGAAAGGGTTGTCATCCATCCGCCAGTCTCTTGTCCAGGCTGGGTGGGGTGTTCGAAACGCAAGACTGCATCACCTTTCACATCGCGATCGACATGAATTCTGACGTCGAAACACTGGTTGTTCCCCATACCCATGAGGTTCCAAGTAGGATTCATAGGTTGAGGCATGTTACTCTCGTCCCACGCTCTACACATTATCTTCTTAGCACCAATCAAATCAGCCACAGGAAGGTTGAACTTCCACCAAATCCAACACCAGTACATTCCATATTTAGTTGGCTTCTCATTCCGTTCGATGTCACACAACAACCAGTTAACTCCTTCATTAACACTGATCTCTACTCGAGTGATCTTTCGTCCACCACCAGTGTATGCATATCCTGCTACTTCATAAGTACTCTGGATCATTTTCTTCAACACAATTGTCTCATTGTGGTCGGGCTGAGAAATTGCAGAGTTGATGTTTAGTTCGTTGAAAATGTATTCTGGCTTGTACCACCAATTTCCACTCAGACTCTCTTCCGCAGTGATGTGGGGCGGCAAGATTCGGTTATCATGATAATGATAGTGGTTCTTTGTCTCGTAAGGAATAACGTTAATACCCGCAAGCCACTTGATCATTCTTCCGCCAATGTATCCCGGAATGATAAGACGTACAGGATATCCATGATCTGGCTGCAAAACTTCTCCATTCGCCTCGTAGGCAATAATGATATCATAGGCAGGATTCATCGCACGGGCAAGAGGCACGCTAGTTCCGTACTTAACCTGCTTTCCCCATTGCTCGTCCTCAAATGGCCCAGGTCCAACTTTGTTGGGGAGATCCTCGTACCCGATGAATTCAACGTGCTTTCCTTCAGTATCTTCTTCATCAACTCCTCCCTTAATCAACAGATCGCGAAGCATGACTCCTTTCCAAACATTGGTGGACACTCCACTGGGACCCCAGTTGAACCCAATTGTCTGACGAATCATGTTTTGCTCCTTACGACGGTTACCGGCACAAACAAGGGTTACGGGAAGTACACGAGGAGGCATTGCGGCTAGCTCATCCATGGTCAGAGTATACTTATTTGGAAGGCATTCACCTCCCATCTCGATAGTATGACTTTCCCATTTCAAATCAGGAACAGCTCCATGATTACGTACGTAGTGCAAGCTCGAGGGAGTAATAAATCTTGTACGGTTAAGTTCACGTAGAGGAGGTTCCACATTGAAAGGATGTCTACCAGTAAGGCGAACAAGTCGGCCATCACGAGGAATCCACTCGTCAGGAGTTCCCTTATCACGATAATCGGGATCTTTAACATCCCACATTGTCTTCGCCCTAGCGATCTTTTCTTTGCTGGGCGTGGTGGTGTGGGTCTGATGTTAAAGAACACGTATAGCATTGAATTAATTGAATTGAAAATGCAACTTTAAAGAAAATCAGTAATAATGTCCGTACCTTATCCAAGAAAGGTACCGGAATGGCACGGGGATAAGGGCCATATCTTTCTCGGCAGTCAGACTCCTGTTTTGTGCTCATGGTTGATATTGAAGCGCTGGATATCCCTTCAGAAAAAATGAAAGAACATTTTTCAAGTTAGGTAAATTCCAAGAAAATCAAATTGTGCAATACCCATCCAAGTCCACATAAGAAACGAATGAGTTTTCATTGTAATTCGTTATCAGATATCAGTGATGAAATGGTGTACAATAGGATTTTGAATTCAACCATGACATACCTTTCAATTCTTCGGAGAGGATGTCAAGCGTAGAAAGGAAAACTGATATTGTGAGGTAGCGTGGCCTCGTATGTCGTATGTTATCGGAAGCAAATCCTCAGCAGCTGTAAGTCTGCAATAATGCAGTTGCGGTTATTATTAAACCTGACGCATGTTCGTTAAGGGCAAACTTCAGGAACTTTCAGGAAAGTTCGGCAAAAGAATAGAAAGATGATCGTGTGGAATACGTACCCTTCGCAGAAATTGGCGCAATTATCGCTTGTACCCAATTGTTCGTCTTTAGGTACAAAGTAGAGCCGGCAGAAGTTTGGTACCGCTTGCTTTGTTCTTCCTAAAATCGATTCGCTAGAGATGCGATTAGCTAGAGAGACGTTAAAGCAGTTTTCAAGACCACTACCACAACCGCAAACACCAAATTCAGCTTACGACATCATCAACTACACGTTTCAATTGAACATTGAACATGAGGAAAGGTGATATTCGTGAAAATCCCCGCTATACCTTTCAGTGAGGTAGTTCTCTACTGGTTCAAAAATGATCCCATTCTCAGAGGGATCGCGGGTACTGGATCAATTCGTCGATGGAAGTACGATTTGTTGAAGTCACGAAACCTTTTCTCTTCGTGCTGTTGCATCGACTAGAGAAAAGAAAATATTCTTCCTTGAAGACTTTTCCGCTCTTGTAAAGGTCACATCTATCCAATTTCTTTCAGGTGATGTTGGCTATGATCAGTTGAATCTACCGGTAGTCGGGGATATTGATTATTTGTTGTTCATGGGAAAGGTAGATGTGTGGCTCGCGATGTTAGCTGACGCAGTTGGCCACTATCTGAATTATAAGATAGAAAAATTTCGACTGCATTAATCTCAGCACCAGTTTCAGATACTGCGGGACGCGCTTCTAATCTATTTAATGGCTTCCCCGCAAGGTTAGTTCTTGATGACAGGATTTCTGTTTCGGTCGTACCGCGGCTATTGACTTGTACCGAGTTCGCAGAGCAAAGTTTACCCCTGACTATCTTCTATGAGAAATAGGATTTGATTTGTTTGGATTCATCTAAGCCAAGATGAAAGGAGGAGAGGTAATGCAGTTGACAGAGATAAAACATGAAAGGTTAGATATGATTGCTGTAGCTGGCTATTGAATTCAGGAAGGAGTATTGAAGCTGTAATTGATGAAACTTTTCTAGTTCACTACGATAACAAAAGCTTTGGAAGGACATATTGAACAATATTTAAATTAAACCTCTGCTTCACGGGATGAGGAAAAGTAAGATAAAATAATGTCGTATTGTCTTTATCTTCTTTATTCACGTTGTCATAGGTCTGGAGCAAGTATGCCACATCTTACAAGCATTATCAGTACTCTTGAGTGAATGAAACCTTAGTGACAGAATTTCCTTCCATTTCCTTCCAAACTTTGGAAAAGATGTCGAACGGCTTTGTAATTCGTCTTCTTAATTTCATCGTCGTTCAACGTTGATCTTTTTAGACCCTTTTCCAGTGTCACCTGTCGTAGTTATTTCCTTGTCAGGCTTCGTCATGTCATGTCCTGTCATGTCATGTCATCGTGGAGGGCTTTCTTGCGATTGTTTCCTTTTCAAGCGTCGTCCATGTCATCGTAGAGGACTTTCTTGCAATGCTTTTCTGATTAGAAATGCTTCCATAAAATCTCGTACTTTCTCAATCCTTGTTCTCGCCACTGAAGGTGTAGTGACGGCTATTATCGTCTTTCTCGCTCATCATAGTAAGAATTCACCTTCTTCTTATACGTCAGGTGTATATCAGTCAATAACTCGGAATAATTGGAACCATGTTGAAAGCTCTATTCGTTGCCACTGGAGAGTAATACGTATGTCTATCTTTAATTAGGAGCAATGTACTCCTAATTTAATCCTTCTTGTTTCGTGCTATTCAATCTTGGTTTCGCTTCTTTGATCTTGTGAAAACATCTTGTAAAGATTGCAATGATCCTTCGACGTAATAATACATATGTCGTGCTTTCCCCATTTCTTCATTTTAAATTATAATAACTTAAATGTCACTGGATGTTTTAGTCTGTTTTCTATTTTTTTTTAAACTGTATGCTTCTATTTGTAGTCTTGACCTCTCACTTGCTTCGTCAAATTGTCCTCGTGTAGTTGTATGGTGTTGTCTTTCCGTCCTCACCATGACGCTTCGTTCGTTCAACAGGGGTGACCTTGGTGGCTGTCCCTCCATGACCTCATTGTATGAATATGTTGTCCAAGGGATTGGTTTTGCAACTGTATTTTTCTAAATTTTCAGCGATTTAAGGAGAAGGTGGCGGAACCCGTCTAAGATGAGCTTTGAACGTTACATAAAACTACGAGCGCTGTTTCACACTTCGCAGTTCACACTTCATACTTCACACCTTCTACATGATGATAATTTATAATTTATCAAACCTCAACGGACTTCAAAACAAGTATAATCAAAACGTAAATATTTCTCCTGACTACATACTTTGTAAAGAGAAGTCATTTAGACAAGAAAGTTCACGTGTAATTTTATGGAAAACGGCATGGGCGATAAGGGTAATGTGGCGTCAAACAAGAAGGTGGGTCAATACATTTTATTTGGAAGCCTGAAGTCAATGGGTGGCGAGATTGGTCGGGATATCTCTGCACCCGATATCCCTTTTATTTGGTTCATTCTATTTTTGATGAGAAGTTTGCGATGCTGAGAGTGTGGGTTTTGCTTGTCAATTACAACTCAGACGTCGCTCTATCAAAGGCATATTCAATATACCGTCGTATGATAATCCTGAGGGTGCTCTCTGACTTATAAGCGTATCAAGGGAATCATCTTTGTTTTTATTTTTAAAGCGACGTTTCTTCATCTATCCTTCTCTAAGCCTCTTCCTAATCAAGGGTTATGATAAAATCCATATATAAATATCTGGAATCGATGGATAAAAAATATGTCACGTTCTCAGACTAGAGAGTACTTACAGCGCTAGAGGCAATGTAGATGAGGATTGATGTTATTATGATCGGTAAGAGCCACAATGCAATTTCATTGAATGCACTTAAGGCATGACGTTATAGCGGTGAATGTGAGAAATTTTGTCGACTCTGATTGTGAAGCCAAGACGAATAAGTATATGCGATTGATACTGTGGCAGTTGATGATTCTCGTTCTCGTTGAATCCATTGCCGTGAAAAAAAGGCTACAAATTGAAAATTATTGATACATAGGTATCTCCAGTTGGGTATACATGCATGGAACGGTATACAAATATGTTGAATCAATATTTCGTACTAACACTTGTCAAAATATATTTTTTCGAAAGCAGGTCGCCTCCCAAATGAGAATAATTCAAAATCCATACGCAAAAAAGTCGTCATCTTTTATAAATGCGTCTGCTTCTTCGACCAATAATAAGCTAGCGACACATAACAAAAACTCAATAATTGGTAGTGCTTCTTCGATGTCTAAAGCTGATGTTGTGTTGGGATCTGCAGGTTCGTTCATGCCTGCTACATTTTCTCAGGCTTTTGAAAGCATTGGTGAAAGTAATATATACCAACGTGAGATGGCTGAGTATCAGAAGAGTAATGGAGCACGAGACAAGGAAATAGTTGTTGAGGGCAACTCACTTAAGAAAGCTGCTGATATAGAAGGAACATCTTCTAACGAGACAATACAAGTTTTGGATGGGCAGCAAAATCAATTTTCCGTCGAGGAAAGGAGGTTTAATCATGCCTACCTTAAAGCTCACGTTCTCCACGTCAGTCTCAAACAACGCGGCAACCCCGTGCTGAAATTTATTCGGAATGTCCCATTCGAGTTCTCGGATATCGTTCCTGATTATATTTTGGGTGTGAACCGATGTGCATTGTTCCTTTCATTAAAATATCATACGTGAGAACTGTTTTACATTAAATATCGAGAATTCACTTCACATTTTTCACTTCTTTTACAATAATTTTGACAATCATCTTATACGTAGGCTTCATCCTAGCTATATACATTCTCGCATTCGAGAATTGAAGAAGGATTTTACATTGAGAGTGTTGCTGTGTTTGGTCGATTTAGAGGATAATGCGAAAGTCATCAATGCCTTGACAAAGATAGCAGTTGTAAACGATCTTTCGATGCTTTTGGTATGGAGCAATGAAGAGGCTGCTCGTAAGTAAAATCTCAAGAAGGATGTAGTAGTATCATATTGTCCTCAACGTTTTAATTTCTTCTTTAATAGGCTATCTTGAAACATTTAAGGCATATGAGAGCAAAGATGCGAGTTCCATCCAAAAGAGAGAGAAAGAATCATTTGTCGATCAAGTAGCTGATGTTTTGACTTCCATTCGAAGCATAAACAAAACCGATTCATCATACTTAGTCTCGCAATTTGGCTCCTTTCAGCAGCTTGTAGGTGCATCTGTTGAGGAATTGTCACTTTGTCACGGAATAGGAGAAAAGAAAGTGATGAGGCTATATGATGCATTCAACAAACCCTTCAACAAAAAGCGGAGGAAGGAGGAGAAGAAGTTGTTTAAAAATGACAGTGAAAAACAACAAGTAGGTGGAGGTGCTTTATAGGAGTTTGACAAAAAACTTTTTTAATAGCTTGGCTTCGCAATAAACATCATTCTGTGATTCTTCTGGGGAATCTTTTGCTGCGATTTTGTCTATGGTTGTGGGAACCTTCTGCCCAAATTTCATTGCATCATTCAAGAATAACAAAATATGCTGAAGCAAGTTGTCAGAAATCGTGATCATTTTCTTTGATATAAACTCAGCAAGTGATAAGAAGCACCGTTTGCAATAATACCATGTATCTGGATTCAATTTGATTTCCATTGGGTCAAGGCTCTTACAAATTCTGGATATGCCAAACTCGAAATTCTTCTTGGAACAGTAAAGAGTTCCAATACAGAGATTAATTATGGAACCATGGTGATATTGGTGTTTCCCTTCTATCTTTTCATTTGTCTTGCCTTCGGCTTTCTCGACAGATTTTATTACTTTTTCAGCTTCTTCATTTCGGTTCGACATAATATACGCTACACAAAGATTAGCCAAAATTATAGAGGGAATCTGCAGAATATCTTCACATTTTATATCATCAAGAATTGGAGAATAGTATTTTATGGCTTCTTCATATTGCGAATCAGACATGAAAAACGCGTGCGCTATGTTTAATTGCCATGTTTTGTTGTTTTTACAAATATCAGCATTCTCGCGGAGCAATTTTTCTGCATTCTTGAACTTTCCTTTATCCCAAAAAATTCCACAGGTTGCCATTAATATTGGGATGTATTGCTTCAATTCATTGTCGAAATCTGCCTCCAAACCTTTGATATCATCATTAGAACCCGATAGTTTCACATTTGTGATGTCTTTTCTGATTTTCCGTAAACGATCCTCTCGCTGTTTCGACAATGCTTCAAACTTTACAAACGCGTCTTCTGGGCTTGTGTTTAGATTAACCGACGCATCAAGAAAGTCAATTAGGTCCTGCGACAAGAGATCCTTCATGAGGTGGACATTTTCAGCAAGAATATCACCGGCAAGGTCGTAGTATCCGTATTGACAATAAAGTAAAAGCAAATTACCAAATGTTTCGACTGGAAACGGGGGATTCGATAGAAGGAAATTGAGCTTTTGGAAACCAATATCAGTTTCGCTGTTTATGTTTAGAATGGCATGGTTTTGGAGAGTTACAGCATCGAGATCTTCGTCAACGCGAAATGGCATATCAAGAAATAAAGATTGTTTTGCTCGATCGTAGTCCCCCAGTTCGTACTCTATCGTTGCTTTGAGGTTATATGCTTCAATAAAAAAAGAACCCTCCAGGTCAGTGGTATTTTGAATTGGTTTAAGTTCTTCATCGTTAGTATTACTATCTCTGTACGCCGCCAAATGGGGATACTTTTCCAAACTTGTTTGGATTATTTCATGAAGAACGGCCAATGCAGCTTCGTTGTTTCCAAGCTTATATTCACAGAGAGCAAGTCCATAGGAGACGTCCGCATGGTAGTCTTGATATTGTGATGCCTCGTAGAATCTTTCACGGGATTCTTCAAATAATTCCTCCTTGTATAATATCGCTGCATCCGCAATGAGCGTATCCGAATCAGTAAGACACTCTCCAAGGTAGCTTTTACTCTCATGCAGATCGTCTTCCTCAAAGTTAAGGAAAACTCTTAAAGATGCGACCTCCTGAGAATACACCTGCGATCGAATCATTGATAGCACACGTTCAGCTTCTTCGGGTGATCCTGCTTTAATTAACGATTTTGCTTCGTTAATTCGATAATCTTCGACGTTTGGGCAGACACGACAAAGCATATTGTAAGTTGATGCAGCTTGGAGAAAATCATTTTGCTGATAATAGCAGAACCCCAATAGAGACAAAACTGCGCGCGATCGTGGCATGCTCTGAAGTTGTATCTACAGAAGTCTCAAACAGATTCAGATATGATATATTTTATCTTTATAAAAAATAGATTCATTCTTTACTAAAACGCTTCACTCAATATCCCATCTGTGATTTTTAGATTGATACTTATGGAGACAGAAACACAAACTACAAATTTTTATAAAGCTCGGATAAAAGAAGTGTCTCACCTCGAGAAGACGAATGACTTCCACATAGTCTTCGTCCTTGATTAGACTATATATTGTCGCAGTATGTTGAGTATTCATTTTTCCAACGCGCGAAAGTATGAGTTGATATTAGGGTAAATATTTGATATGTGATGAACCAGGGTAATAATTGGCTGAACATTTTTGAAAAAATGCAACTGGTCGAACTATTTATTCATTTGAAAATGAGTGTTAAGTTAAGCGCGAAACTACAAAAAGTTTATCGAATCATTCGGTTGCATTTTCCATCAAGATGCTTGAATTCCATTTTCGATTTAAAGTCAGATGACAATGAGAGGAACTCAAATATTATAGCTCTCCGCAAGTGGATTGAGGGACTACGTGAAGCGCTTTTCGTTATTAAAGAGGAGACATTCTGTCAAAATTCACAAAGTCAGTCTTTTGACTTAGGTATCAGGATGTTTAATAAAATTCCAAAGCAATATAGTAACAAGAAAACCGCGTGCCTCTACTTTGTTTCCAATCCAGATGGAAGCTTTCTTCATGGTATCATGTTTGACGTATATACTTGTGGTTACGATAAAATACTTGAGCACTGCCTTACACCAATATTGAGAACCTCGACAAACGAATTTACGCGAGTTGGTGTTGGACCCGATTTGAATGATATAGTTGGAGATACATCGTCCAATATAGGAATTTTGACGAGGGCAGTGGTACGAGATTCGCCATCAATATACATACCGACGCCAGCATTAAATATTTACAGCCATTTGGGAGATGAAGATATTCTAAAGCTTCTGGAAAAATATGTAAAAATTTGGTCGGATTTGATTGGTACGGTGCTAGATCCACCCATTCTTGGTAATAATGATGTACTGGGTATCATTGATCTATGGCATGAGAAGGTGCGGGTATGTAACGACGTGTTCCAACAGATACAAAGTCAACGAGTTCGCGATGTTTTGATACGGCTTGACAATATAAAGAATCCCATCTCATCTTCGTTCGGTATTACTTTGAAACAATTTTACTTCGTGCGCGTTGAAGCGCAAGAACGAAGTAATCTTTATTCTATATTGCGTCCTTATCTGGAAAAAATCTCCATCACTGAAGACGTGACTCTGTTATGTCGGCCAATTGTACATATTGTTTACAAAATGTGGAAAAGGTCACATTACTTTAGAGGTAAAGATGAAATAAATCAAATATTATTTCAAGTTAGCGAATTGGTTTTGACTCGTTTAGTGAAAGACGGTTCTTCGCTCCGTATTCTATTTTCACGAAAGCAGTACCAAGATGCGATTGAAGAACTTCAGAAAATTGTGAAATCAATTGGCATATTAAAATCTTCTTTTCTTCTATATCGAAATAGGGCAAGAAATGAGTTACCGAATGATCGATCATGGGACATATCCATGAAGATAGCCTTCTCTCGGGTAGACCTTCTTTTGGATCGATGCCGCTGTCTCCTAGAAGTTGCTTCTGTATGCGATGCATATTTCGTTCTGAATAAGCTACATTTGCCAACAGTTTCGTTGAAGTATCGCGTGCTTAGTTCCGGAGTGAGTTTTATCATGACGCGATTTAACTTATTGTTACTGGACATCATGAAGTTCGACGATCCACTAGATTTGAGCTCCGAGGACCATAAACGTTTCATCGATGAAATAATAAGCTTCAAGGTGAACGTCGAAAACTTAGGTGCGTATCTTTTCTTTGTTATGTTTGCAATAGAAAGCTGACTTCTTTGTAATTAGATAATCAATTGTCAACGATTTTTGAGAAAGCCTTTCAGCTTTCTAGTCATGAAGGTTTTTCTTGTGTTGTTCGAATTTATCGTACATTTGATATGATGTTATCTTGCCGGATTGTATCCAAATACCTGCATAAATGTGCGAATTCAATGAGAGAATCAATAGTTGAAGCTTTGAGGAATATTTATACAGGCATTGTGACGAATAACGAGTTAACGCGCACGAAAATACATTCTTTCCTTGATGACAATGTATACTTTAGATTCTTGCATGATTTTGATCAATTTACTCGATCGATGGACGGGATGAAATCGATACGTAAGCTGTCAAGCTCTGAGTTGAAACCTTTTCTGATCGATGAATTCTGTGAAATAACATCAGGCACAATACCTGGAGACGCTTTCTTGGAATTACCTAAAATGTGCGAAGAACGTGTTATCAATTCGAACGTCGTCAATACTTACTGTACAATGTTCCGCAGTATCCAAGACTTTCAAGGTTGTGAAGAATTTGAACTCTTCAGCCCAATATTTTATCTCTTGCCGAAACCGGAAGAATTAGTGAGATACAAAGCATTTGCTTCGACGTATCTCAATGTTCTTCAGACGGTGTTTCGTATGCTTCAAATATTTGCATATAATTCATCACAAGTCGCACGTGCAGTCGACGGTTGGAATTTAAAATCTGATTATTTTACGCCGATACTTCCTAATCAAAGCATTGATGAATGTTTCCGAGCAAATCAACTAAGTCACGCTTCGTTGGTAAAAAAGTCATGTGAAAATCTTGGTCGCCTTTTTGAAGAAATAAAATCTTTCATCTGCAACCTGTTCGACAATGAAGCTGCTTTCACTCGATATTTTAGGATTATCCGTAGCAAACTTTTTGCAGGGATCCATACAACAGTTGTCAAATCCCTGGAATCATTACTTGATGTCCTCCATGGTAGACATGAACAGGCAGTTATTGTAGGAAACATTAATATTGACGGTGACGTTATTCGAGTTGTTCCAGACTCACACATAGTTGGAGACTTCAAATCATTTCGTTCTTGCGTGTACTCATGGTTGAATATTGTATTGAGCCTGGAAAAAGTTCTTCATGGGAACAGTTCTAGAACAGGTTTTTATGTAAGGGAAATATTTCATTCATTAAAAATCCGTCAGCTCCTGAAGAAGATTGATTCGCGACTTCTACAAATGGAAGCTGATTGTCAATATTTGGAGTGTAATCGCTTGGAGAGATTTCATTCGTTGTCGCGAATTGACGCGATGATTAAGCATCTAAAAATTAAGCCAAACATCGTCGATACGTCATATCTCGTTCCTGAGATATTAGCTACAAGCGCAAGGATATTGAGGGAGCTTACTGCACTTCAGGAAGATTTACTAAATTTCCTCTTGTCTTCGCCACAATTAAGTATCGTTTTCCTGAACAAGTGTTTTTCGAGAAATGTTGGAATTATTTTGCGGAAAAATGCTGATAAAATTGACTCAAAATTGTATTGCTTGTTGAATATCTGCAATGCACAAGTATCGAACCATGATTCTCGACACGATCCTAATAATCGACAATTGGACCAAGCTTTAAAGGAAATCTATCTTATAGAACGTTTTCGTAAGTGTTTTCGTCTAAGAAGATGAGACGTTAAAGACTTTATAATGCAAAATTTAATGGACCTTGGATTCTTTATTGTCAATATGACAAACCATAAAACATGTAAGTGCCTTTAAACATAAGTCTGGTAAACCAAATTTGTGCACACAATATTGCAACGCATAGTCGCTTCATTGCATACGAATAGTATGCTCCAGTCACTTTCATAAACGTATGTTGAAACTCCTGAAAGAATCGTTTTGCACACTGCGTATCTACCTACCATTCTCTGGACGATGACCTTCTCTTGAGCTTTCACGCTTTCTCTTTAATCCTTTATTTTGCCAATCATTTCACAAGTTTTGAAATAATTCTATCAGTCATCATAATATGTCCCAAGCAAAACCTTTTCTTTTGGACCTTTCAACGCCCTGCCCGGCAAAAAATCGACCCGTTTCCCCAAAAAGAATTCTTAACCCTTTTCACCATCGAAATATCTACTGATGCTAAATTGAAATTCATTCCAAAACAACTGAGTTGAATTGGAGCTTTAAGTTCCCATTTTTATCTACATGTTGACGTTGTGTTTGCGTCTGTATGGAGCATTCCGAATTCCGAGATACATATATACATACATTTATGTATACATAATAGCTGAATATTTGGGCAGGTAATGTTGATAAGAACATTATTACTTGAGCGAATATCTCTGATAATGTTCTTGTCAACAGGTATATCTTATCAACTTTCCTTCTCCATATTTCCAAGGAAATCAATCTGTTATGATTAGGGCTATCCAAACAGCTAGAGGGAGCATTATGGAATGTCTCTTTTCGGTAAAGCACCAAGAAAATATGTGGTCTTAGTTCATGTAATTATGAAGAACGATACAAAGAAACATACCCAAAACACTAGAGGGAGAATAAAAATAGAGAAATCTGGTATTTTCATCATTTTTTACTTCTTTTTCACATTTCACTAAAACGATACGTTTCCAAAATCTGGGCATTATTCATTTGAATTGATAAATCACCATGTGCTGGGTACCTCAGAATCTCGAGAACGTGCACAGGTATAAAAAAACAACTATTTACTTCTCAGAGTGTTCTGCGCCACCTTGTTATCCTCCACACCATTGCATTTACGAAATTGTGTCAATAAATGTTGTTGTTTATCGATCACTCTGTCATCATCCTCGTTTTGATTCTTGTGTACGAAGTCGAAGGATTGACACCGTCGCTCCATCTTTATTTTTGGTAAATAGACATTGTTCATAATTGGGGCAACTTTCATATTTTGTTGAAGACTTTCATATTTAATAAAAACCTTTCATAAAAATCATTACCAGATTATTAAAGCGTAAAAATGATCTTAATCAGGAGATAATCTACGTTCTTGCTGAAGCTAGAGGGTCTGATGCGTTAGGGTCTGGAAAGGAAATATCGGCACAATAAAACATGCCTTTTTCGCTTTTACATATATTGGAATCTTGGCAAGCTTTGTAGAACAATGCGTTGATTACTGACTCGTCACAACCTCCCCAAATTAGACTGAGAGCTCTCTTTGCAGGTTCAGCATGAAGTAAAAGGTACTCGTTCTCAGGATTGCACTTGTACGAATAGTATCCAAGTGTATATGAACATGCCAGTCGAGAAGCTATGAGTAACCTCAAGTGCTTTAGCTCAAAAGAATTTAATTTGTACACGGACGAAAATCCACGGAGCATTGCGGCGGCGGATGCAAGTGAATGCTCAGTATTTCCGTAAGAATTTCTAAGTAGAAGTGGACGCAAAAAAGTAAGACACATGTGCTCCCAAATTTTTGCCACAACATTAATATCAAGTTAAGCCGACTTACATCATAGCATAGGCACAGGCTATAGCAATCTCATTCACCTTCCAGCTGCAATGACACAATATGAATAAAAATACGTTAGAAAATATGTTATGTCTGAGAACCTTCGTCATGCAATAGCCAATGTATCGAGCAAACGATACTTAGATGTACATGATAGCGGGGCTCTCCGGTGCTTTAATCCGTGGATTCTTCTTGCTTGTGTACTAACACTCTCCAACGATAGAGCAAAATCGCTGAAGGTTGTTGAAACAAGCATAATTTGTACCGGTCATCAGCACGCTCTCAACCAGCAACTCACCTACTCAACGAATCACCAAAGTCGATGACTCCTCCGACTCCCCCTGTATCTTCCATCAATATGTTTGCATCTATATTTTCAAGACAAAACTTAGATCGTAGCGAATATGAGTTAGCATGACAGTTCGGCTTACCATTATAATCATTATGAATGATACCTACTCGAAAGTCACGCTGGACAGGTATTATATTCTTCCGAAAGGATTCTATAACATCCTTGACCAATGTTCGAATTCGTTCGTCTTCAATATGATGTACAAACTTTTGAACAATTTGGTCGGTATTTTTTACATCCCAAGCATGATATCGATTCAACGAAGATTTTTCTGTGAGCATAAAGGCTGACCTCGGGTCCTTTTCTAACTCATCCATCATTTCATCGAATGCAGACGTCACTCGACCAAGCAACTCACCTGCCTGAGCAACATATTCAATTGCCAAGCATGGCCGAGAGCTCATTGGCGCACCCTCAATCCATTTGAGAAGCCTTACAGCAAGCATACAAGGTGAATGTTCGCTCGAGAAAACAGGAAGCTCATGAGTAAAAACCCTACCCTTACTCGTACTCACAGGACAACTCGTCTTTATTCCATACACATCTTTAGACAAATGACGCATCATATCATCCTGAAGACTTATACTTGAATACGGCACTTCCATCATATTTCCACCACTATTCGCCTTTTGGCTTTGTTCATCCATATAACTCTGAGACTCGACACCGTTGTGAATTTTTAGCAGATACTTCACGCCGTTTAATTTCACAAGGTAATTCGCATCGTCATAGCTGTCCAACTCTTTAATAATTTGTACATTGTTGTCGTGTGGAGGATTAACTCCGTCATTTTCATCATCGTGAACTATACTGATATCGCGGAGAATCCCGAGGATATCTTCATCGGATGGAGCTGGTTTTGTAAGCTTTCTCAATTCTTCTGCTGCATCACCCATAACTTCAAGAAACTTCTGCTGGAAAATTTGAATGAGTGCCGTTATTTCGTAAGTTATCTGTGTGAATAATGGTGACCCATTTTGAAGGTTTTCCCTTTTTTATGCGATGAAGAGGATTTTTTTTCTTGACATGTTACTTGTAGCTTGTAGCTCGTGTGATGTGATCGTTGATTGATGGTAGGCGCACAAAGATTTTTTTCACGAAAAGATTTGTATGGTGGTGATCATGATCATTGTGTATACATATTACATATTACATATTGCGAATTTTGAACCGATGCGGATCAGGATCAGGATTCAGGATCAGGGGGGTACACGGTACACGGTACACGGTACACCCGTTACCCGTTACCCCGAAATTTGAAGAAACGGTATCCAAGTGAGATGGTACAAAGTACAAAGGTGTATTTTTCTCTTGTTGAACCCATCAACCCATCAACAATCTTCTTGTGTATCTTTAGAAAGGCAAGCCGAGAAATACCCGATATTATTCTATCCTCTATACCATGACCGACCAAGTACGAGTGGCTCATTTGCTTATCAAGCATACAGGTGAGGATGTTTGTATGGCGATGAGAACAATTGTTGAGTGCTTCCTTTTATGTGTTACTGTCTGTAAGTTTGTTTCAGTGTTCTCAATCATTTCTCAAATAACCTTTGTGTGTTTTCAGGAAGTCGAAATCCCGTTTCTAGAAGGACGGGACAGCAAATTACTATATCTCAAAATGATGCCTTTGTCGAATTAAAGGAGTACGAGAAGAAAATAAGGCAAGAGGGTATAGTGGAATCTTTCCCGAAATACGCTAATGAGAGATCGGACTGCTCCTCCTATAAACGTTCCGGTGATCTTGGATTTTTTGGGAGGGGTGCGATGCAACGTCCTTTCGAGGATGCCGCTTTTCTACTGAATAAAGATGAAATGAGCTCGATCGTGTCAACTGACTCAGGGTTACATCTCCTCTATAGAATCGCTTAGAGGTTACCCAACAGCCGTGGTTAGATTTCGGTTACATGTAAAGCTTTTCCTGTACTCCCTGTAATAAGTCTCATTGTTCAATACATTTTCGTGATGCCAGCTGAACCATTTTCGTTCAAACTATTTGGATCAAAGTAAATTGTTTCCCCACGTACGCGTATGTAATGGAAGAACTTAGATGATGAAATTAGTAAATACAAAAAAAAATAACCGGAGAAACGACATCTACCATTGAAGAGGAAGATAAAAAATGTGAAAGATAATTATGTTGTGTAAATGTGTATGAATTAAAAGGTAGTCCCTAAACTAACCACGCAATTCAAACAAACCAGATATCTCTACAGATTCGGGCTGATGCCTTCTACCAGCTTCACAAAGAGTATTCGCGAACACTAATGAAGTTGCCCCGTTTGTTCTTGTATGTTCGTACTTCCGATGTACTTGTAATGTAACGACAAACCTACGATATAGAAAGAATCTGTTAAATGAGATTGTGCCACCAACTTATTTCTGATTACATGTCAAATGTGGGCATGTGGGTTTAATTCCTGAATTAGTATTGCGTAAGAGACAATATCACGTTTTCCATCACGATATTCCACACCCACTTCATCGATTTACTCCCAATACATGTTTTCCGGATAAAATTAAGTTTTAAGTAAATTATCGTGAAATAAAAACGTTGATTCTTCATGTTTTATTTGTATCAAATGCTTTTATTGAACGAGGTAAGCAAATCTTGTTTGCTCATCTGAACATGCGCATTAGAATTAGCCAATAATCTTTTTCAAATGATATAGTAGTTTCCACCAACAAACGTGCGCCGGCCGATGCTGCTGAAAATCAAAGTCGATACCCCTTTCCACTCAACAACTGTGAACTCTCGTTAACATTGAAATCTATTTTGCCGCATACAACGCAATCAAACCAGCGATGAATGGAAGCGATACAAATGCCAATCCAGCTAGAGCGATCGGAATCTTCTCTTCATCAGACATCTTGTCCATATCCGTTGCGAAGAACTCATCAGGCTCTGAATCCCTTGTCAGATTCGGTCTTTCTGGATCACCCATGAATCCATTAAGAGAAGTCTTCCTTGACACAGCAAAACGCGACCCACTGGACGTAGTAAAAGCAAGAGAGGATGCAACAAGCACGCAAGCCATCAACGAAATCAAGAAGGTACGCATCGTATTAATATTTAAGTATATAATTCCTTATTGGAGACTAATTCAAATCCAAAGAATGTCTATGCTTTATCATCGGATATCGTTCGTAAAGTGCGTGGTCATGTCAGAGAGGTCAGAGGATGACGCAGTTCGCTACCTTATTTTACATTACAATAACGTCAATTAGTAATAATAGCTCATGAAATTATGAACTTGTCGGAGCACAGGCTAATAATAGCTCATGAACCCTAACCCTAACTCCCAACTCCAACTCTCAACAGAGTTTTTCCAAAACTTTGAGTCAAGCGAACAATTTTTCAACTATAAAAGAAAGCTTATTTTATTTACATCTACACCTGATAATATTATCGGTATTGATTTAATAATATAAACTTCATCCATAAAAACAATTTCCCAAATACTGCACGAGATGAAGCGGGGTCGATCTAATGCTTCCGGATACTCCTATGAGTCGATTCTACTAATGCTACTTGTAACAATCCATGCGTTTATCTCAAAATCAGTGGTATACGGATTTATTACACCTTTGCGATCCGTTGGTGGAGATGGAAGATTGTCTTCTGCTACTACCTTACTGGCAAAGAAATCAGGGACAAAAAAGAAAAAGGTGAAGGATGGTACTATTTCAGTAAATCGTTTAGCTTACAGGAACTATGAAGTGATCGAGACGATGACTGCTGGGGTGTCTCTCCTTGGAACGGAGGTGAAGGCTATGCGAGATGGAAAATTGAACTTGCGTGATGGATTTTGTAAGGTAAATCTTCAACTAGTTTTGTGACATGTTCGTGAGATTAGATTTTGACTCCATTCTTTTTTGAAGCCAAGCCAATATGGCCAGTGTACATTACATAATGTACATATTGGACAGCATACAGGTGAGATATTGGTGGTGCATTTGGTGATTTTCATCCTTTTAATTCATTGTTGCATAATGATATCGTGCTAATACCCCATTTGTTATATTTCAAGGAGTTGGTGCTTACTTCCAGCACGAAGAGCGCCGGATAAGAACTCTTCTCATCAACAAAAGCGAAGCAAGAAAATGGGCTCAAAAGGTTGATCAAAAAGGTATGACAGTAGTGCCATTAAAAGCTTTCTTTAATGATAGAAATATATGCAAAATCGAAATCGGGCTATGTAGGGGTAAGAATATGCGCGACAAGAGGGACACAATAAAAGACAGAGAATCCAAACGTGAGGAAAGACGAATAATTAAAAGCTTTAAAATGTAGTGATTTTCGCAATGTGTCCAGTATTTTTTCATTCTTCAGCGTTTTTGCACAATGCTCCTGAATTTAGTTACGCATTGATTCGATTTGCGCGGAGTTGCAGGTTGCAGGTAATCAATCGACATAACAAGCGATCACTGATCGTGCATATTTTGCGCCCTGAATCTTTTCAAAAGCCGCGATAATGTCGAGCTCTTTTCTTCTTGGACTGAAGTTGCAATATTCCAATTCGCGAATGAATTGCTTGTTCTCAGGGATTAATATTTCCGTCTTAGTCTGTTTGCATCACGCATGGAATTTTTCAAATTGTTCTGAGTAATGCTTTTTGAAAGAGCAACATTCTCATGTTGTAATCCTTGCCGGAGGTCTTGACGAGTAGTGAAGAATTAACCCACAGCTATTTCTTCTTGATGTGTTACTTTTCGCATACGCTTTACGCGAGCTTAATCGACATGAAATGCTGTCCTGAATATACAGCTCGGTGAGGGTACGGATGTTTTCAAAAAAATTTCAGCCATTATTTTTCTCTTGTCATTATATAAAAAGCCTTTTTCGTCTTACACGGTATACTCAAAGACAGGATTCACTAAGGAAAATCTCTTCATCATGATAAATATCGCACAGGTAACTTTATTGATGACACGTAGACCTTGGTCGATATATGTAGCATGCAGATGAGGCTATCGAAAATTTTGTATGATACCTTAACTTACATAAGGTGCTGGACTAATCAAAAACAAACGTAATTGCTTCACCCGGTCGTTGTACTTCCTCTCACGAAGTTCAAACGCCTCCGAACAACTGCTGTGCGATGACGTAATGTATCGCAAGAGCCCACTGAGAGATCTTCGCTCAATGGCGCTAGGATGTATGGCGATTAGGACTCAGAGTGAAAAATGATAAATCGGGTAGAATTCAAAAGAGGAACAAAAGAAGCTGCTACGCAGGCAGCGTGCGCGGGAAATGCTAGGAGATATACTGAGAATATGGGAGTTCATGTTTCAATAGCAGGGGAAATGATGACGCGTATTATATGTTTCGATCATATAAAAATTGCTACTCCTCTTCTACCGAACCAGTGACTGATGAAGAGGGCGAGCTTCAAGTATCGACTGATTTATAACTGTTAAAAAAGTAGATGTAAACAAAATGAACATACAGTTGAAAAATGTTAGTCTCTTAATACTGATTCTACTAACCATGAGATAATCATGGTCCTATCAAGTATTTTTCAAGCATAATATGATGCGTTTCCTTCTACTGTGATTTTCGTCGTAAGTGCAATAAAAAGTGATAAAGAATTCTAATCATAATCATATCTATGGATGCATAGAAATATCCTCCTAATCCAAGATAGACGTAGGTAAAAGAGAATCACATAATGGATCAAAGTTTCACTTATCGGATAAAAGAAAATGCCAATCTGCCCCTTTCTGAAAATTATGCTATTACATATTCATTTTCAACAATTTTATCGATTTTCTGTATTTCAATATCTGCTGCAAGTTGTCCCCTCTGACCATAAGTCTCAGGCATCATCGCTGCAAACAACACGATTGGAACGAATGACAAAAAGAGAGAAGCACTTAGAGAAGTAACATGGCCGAAGTATTCCACTATATGTTGGCCAAGATAATTAGACAATGTGGCACCTAACCCAAAGCACGATGCCGAGAGTCCCATAACGACATTGAACCGACCTGTGCCAAAGGTTATGTCGGCAACTAGATAAGGATGAAGCAGACCAAACAATCCACCACCAATACCATCAAAAATTTGTGTTGAGAGCAAGAAAACTTCGCTTGCGTCTTTCCATAAAATGATAAGGAAGCAACGAATTGGTAAAGATAACAAAGCAGCTAGGAATAGAATTTTCCTTCCAAACCCGAGACGCGTGAGATAATCTCCAAGATATGTCGTAAGTGCCATTGTCACCTGTGCAGTGACAATGGCCGTCGCAATCAAAGGAATAGCTGTTTTCTTGACAGATCCATCGTCATTATCACCGCCCATCAATTCTCCGAGCACGAGTAACACGTTTGCGTTGGCAAAATGAAAAAAGAAGCCAGTCACGCACAACACCAATGTTTTTGTGTCAGAAAACACCACCGAATAATCGCTAGCAGCTTCTTCACGAGCTACTTGACTTGATTCTTTGTACCACTGGCCAGCATTATCATTATTGTCTATGATTTCATTCCCATCGGGATCTACCAAAGCTCTCCCACGAAAGCCACGACCCATCTGCGGATCCCCCTCTGGTAAAAACGGAATGAATATCACCGCAATCAAAGCCGAGAATGCAATCACCAAAAAGCACATTTTAATGTTCGGATACAAAAAGTAAGACAAAGCCCCCGCCAGAACGGCAGCTATAACACTCCCTATGTGCCCATAAAGAATATTTGACGCCATTACTTTATCAAAATGATCCGGTCCAAAAGTTGCCAATGTAAGCGCCGCAATACATGGTCCAATAAACGATGACGCCACACCTTCTATAACTTTACTTGCAAAGATAAGAACATGATCCTGATTCCCTTCTCTAACGAACATAATTGCCATAGCCGAAGCAGCCGTCACAATCGATGCCACAACGAGAAATGTACGACGATCCACAGTCGTTTTATCCACATAATCCCCAGCCCAAGTCTGCACCAACAACGATGTAAGACCCATTAGAGACAAGGCTACCCCAACACTCCCTTCATTCCACCCAATCGCAACCAAATAAATTCCTTGAAATATGTTCAGTCCATCCCCAAGCTCTCCCAGGCTGAAGCTTACCAATGCAAACGCGACCGTTGGCGAAAGCAATCTTAAAGTTGCTAATCCTCGTATGGCTCTGGTATGAGATGCAATCGAATGCTGAGGACCGGAACTGACGGCGGGATTAGTGTTGGAATCATCTTGGTATTCCTCTTTATTATCTTTATGAATCGTATTCATGTTGGGAATGTCGTTGGTTGTCTTGAGAAAATAAAAAACCTTCGATAATAATGTGTTTTCAATACAAAAATTGGAAAAAAGTATTTGACAAGCTATTTTATCCTTTTTGCGCACTCCTCCGCTCTACCCAGTTGACAACGGTTCGATAACTGGTTATTTCATATGTCAGTAGATGTAATCCAATACAATTGATTTAGCCGAATGACCAACATAAGTTCCGAACCTCGTTGACATAAAGAATCATATGAATGTAGCGAGAAGAAAATTAGCGTACATGCAAATGTACACAAAATGTAATACCTAACAACTAAAATTAATACAATTATAGCCAATAACAACATCATATACGATGTATGTATAATATGTTGATTCACATAGTGTACAGAGGGACGGACAGGGAAGGGATACACATTTATTAAAGGCTTTACTATATACATTGTACCGGAATGTGTGTCACGAAACTATTTTGGAATACCGGTAAATGTATTTAATACATGTATGGTCTTTACCATAAATATATTCATGTATTTTTTTTTAAACTGTATGCTTTTATTTTATTAACTTCTACTCTTGTACCAGGTATAAATTACTTTGTAGTTACAACTCATCCTCTTCATCAGTTACAGGTTCGGAAGAGGAGTAGTAG
>Ga0115008_10000790_pt1 | contig 24652 bp, 20 predicted proteins | sample FraStrMetagenome_FD_87164 | JGI IMG/M metagenome (GOLD analysis project Ga0115008, IMG submission 87164) | Marine eukaryotic phytoplankton communities from Arctic Ocean - Fram Strait ARC3M Metagenome | ecosystem: Environmental > Aquatic > Marine > Oceanic | place: Fram Strait | collected...
CCAACTTCTATCTGCAAAAAACGTGGATGGACGGGGGAAAATGGACCAACTGTCGAAAAAATTGACAGCTGGTGCAGAAATTGACAGTTGGTCCACGCCGTCCACGATGCTAAGACCGACCCTTAGTGAATTTTCTCAATATTTTAAAAAACCGCAAAAATATGTTTTAGTCTGAAGTCTGAAGTTATGTTGTGGGTTGTGATAGCTGTTATGATAGTGATAGATCCATAGTTTGAGAACTAGATGCGAAGGTTTAGTTCCACTCCACTACCGGTAGACATATTTACTCGTATCTGTCACCCAATGCCTTTGAACTTTGAACTTTGAAACGAACTCTTGACACGGATTGCTCCCATCCAGTATCCGGCGATCTTTCTCGAAACAGTCACAAGAAAACAAGGAAGATTATTCCCCCCTCGCCGTTCATCATTCATTCAAATCCGCACCAAAGCGTTGACATTATTATATATCACCATCCACACCAACACCAACACCAACACCAACACCAACACCAACACCAACACCAACACTAACACCAACACCAACACCAACACCAACAGCTACAGCTACAGCTACATCTTGTTAGACACGAATTAATTTCAAGTAGTGATCATCCACCACGAAACTAACTTCAACTGAACACCATGCCAGGAGAAAGCATCGACGTATCCATCGCCCAAGATGGAGGAATTCTCAAGGAGATTCTCAGAGAAGCACCCGAGGGAGCGTTAGGACCGCCTCCTGCCAACTCGAAGGTGAAAGCACATTACACCGGAACACTCGCGAGTGATGGGAGCAAATTCGATTCCAGCGTGGACCGTGGGCAGCCCTTTGAATTTACGATTGGTCAGGGTCAAGTCATTCGTGGATGGGATGAAGGTTTTGCGTCTATGAAGGTGGGAGAGAAGGCTATGCTGACGATATCGTCGGATTATGGATACGGAGCGGGGGGATCTCCGCCGAAAATTCCAGGAGGGGCGACGTTGAAATTCGAGGTGGAACTCATTTCTTTTGCCGAGAAGCAGCCGGAGAAATGGGAAATGTCGCCTGAGGAGCAGGAGAAGTATGCGGCGAAGTTGAAGGAGGAGGGGACTGGTCTATTCAAAGAGAAGAGATTTGGTGAAGCTGCGTCAATGTACGAACGTGCTGTTGGGTATATTGAAGATGAAGAAGATGAGGAAATACCTGATGATCGAAAAACGTTGTATGTCTCTTGCTACGGAAATGCGGCTATGTGTCATATGAAATGTGGTAACTGGTATGACGCGATTGCTGCTTGTAATAAAGTTCTTGCCGTTGATAAAGATAATTTAAAGGCTCTCTTTCGAAGGGGAAGCAGTCGTCTGAATGCTGGAGATTTAAGGGAGTCCAAGGCAGATTTGATGGCCGCATATAAGATTGATAGTTCGAACAAAGATGTTCGGAAGGAACTCCAAAAATTGAAGGCATCCCTCGCAGATGCAAAGGCAAAGGAGAAGAAAGCGTTTGGCGGTTTTCTTGGAAAGGCTGGATTGTATGATGATAAATCGGGAATCGTTGCGCCATCTGCGAACAATCCGAAAGTTTTTTTTGATATGAAGCATGGTGAAGAAGACTTGGGACGTATTGTCATGCAATTATACTCAGATGTTACACCAAAAACTGCGGTAAGTCATATGATGCGAGCTTGATTAGATATTTGTAAAGTTTATCATATTGACCTTTCTCATGCGTATGATCCGAAAGGAGAATTTCCGTTGTCTATGTACTGGAGAGAAAGGTGTGGGTCAAAGTGGAAAGCCCCTTCATTATAAAGGAAGCACTTTCCATAGGTAAGAACAATTAATTAATCAAGTAATTAAAAAAAATTCAAATCTCACGACTTGATTCTGAAAAGAGTCATCAAGGATTTCATGATCCAGGGAGGAGATTTCACGAATGCCAATGGCACTGGGGGTGAGAGTATATATGGAGAAAAGTTTGCGGACGAAAACTTCAAGATTAAGCACACCGAGGCCGGTCTTCTGAGTATGGCCAATGCAGGTCCAGGGACCAACGGCTCCCAATTTTTCATTACAAGTCGTGAAACCCCTCATTTGGACGGCAAACATGTTGTTTTTGGGAAAGTCGTCGAGGGGATGGACATTGTTAGAAAAATTGAAGACTTAGAGAAGGGTGCTAGTGACAAACCAACAGTGGATGTAATTGTCGCTGATTGTGGGGAAATGTCTGAATAAATTGCGACATATGAAAGGAAGATGCAGAAGTACGACATGAAGTTGGGTATAGATCTCATCATTTAGTATAATTTGACATAAATATAGATATTTTTGTAGAGAAAACAGACAAAATGGTCTTCGCTTCTTGGGTGCCAAACATAGTACATAGGGTGAACGAAAAAACGTTCGCATGCCTGAAATTCGAATTCAAGCATTTGAGTTATTGCTAACAGCACATATCTCACTCTTCGACTTGATTGAATATTTAGAATAAAAATTAGAAATGTTCACGATAATCACACGCATACCAATAGAGTCGTTGGCGAAGAACCAAAAAATTGTGTTGTGACCATAGTGTGAGTTGATTACCATGTATAACGAAAAGAGAAATGTGAGGGAAAGAAATACAGCAAGCCTTGTGTGAACCAACGTCGACATTGAACATTTGTCCTTTTGTGGTACTAGTGGAAGGAATGTATGGTTTCGAAACAAAAGTATTTCTCAAGAGGTGAGGCAGTTGTTTTATCGCTGCTCGGATGTAAATAAGAATGGCGATACACTTCATTGATGCCTTACGCAAATCATTTATCCATACCTGAATTTAAATTTTGAGGCGTGGCTCAAAAACATGTTTTTTCTCAAAAATGGTCCCGAGGAGATTCGAACTCCTGATGCAACATTCAAAGTGTTGAGTGATAACCACTTCACTACGGGACCTCGCTTTTCTACAATATTTTTTGTATATAAGCTATTTTTTTATCAAATTTACGTCTTACCACAAAAGGAAAACATCGAATTACATAATTACCGGTACATGTACATCATTACCGGTATTTATCAATACATGTTAGTCATCAAAAGTAACCAAAAATAACAATTTACTCTCCGATGTCATAGTAAGGTCCTTAGGAACGCTTTCGAATAACTTACATTTATATTTTAGTGAGTCTAGGGGTAATATGGCTAAACAATATTCCCGTCCGGTTAAGTCCAGCAGAGCGATTGCTCCACCTGGTAGCACCTTTCTTCTCATATTCATCTTTTGCACCTGTAAAATAAATCAGTCGTCTTCATCTCCGAAATAAGAGGCAAACTAGACGTTTTCAACAACCAAGGCAACGCAATTTTTTGACGGATCTTAATTTCAGATAGCTCAACTTCAACTGATCTTTTCCTGCTCTTCAAATATTCTTTCAGTTCCACAGGTCCACATATATTAATACATACTAGGTAAAATATAATATTGTTCTAGAGCATTCTTTATAAATATATAGTTAAGCTACTTGATATGAATACGCATCAAAGAGACTTTGATTCACTTTCTTTCTTACAAAATTTAAATCTTCTTCAGTATAGAATGCGGTTCGTCTTGTCGAGTTTCCATATCGAATCATGGATGAGATGAGACCAGAAGATCCCTTATGAGCCGCTCCTGCTTTTGCGCTATCCTCTACGTACTTGAAATTTTTTGCGATCATTTCACCTCCAGCACACTCGCAAACCTTCTTCACCACTTCTTCTGTTCGAAACAACATATCTTCATAGCGTACAATCAAATGTGGAAAGTCCACATTATGCCATTCAGAATACCAATCCTGCCAAAGACCAAACAACGATTCATGATGAGTGACATTCTCTCGCTTATAACGGACATTTACATGAACTACATCGCTTATGCCTGGAAAAGATTTTCTATCAACATCGTTAGCAACTAGGTTGGGACAATGATCACTGGTATGCCTCCAGTTTGCTGCGTATGAATGCCGACACATTGAACTCATCCACGTGTACGGATCTTTGATTGTTACAACCGGTAGAACATCTGTTTGTTTTACTTCTTTTCCACCACTTTCTGCAACATTATGCAGTCGCCAAGATGCAGGAGTATGTTTCCCCCATGGCACCTGCCACCGCATCCCATTCTTACCCTTCTTTTCCTTTTTCACTGGCAGATAACAATTATTACTTATATAATTGGCCATAAGATTTGTACCCTTAGCGAAACTAGAGAGTTAGCTATTACCTCTTGTCAAAAGAAATTTGTCAAAATCTTACCGTATTAAACATTCCGGCAGGACCGATATAAGCGTCTTCCTGTGCTATCGTTTTTCGGAATGTCTCACAAGTTTCTAAACCAGATATAACGACAGATGGTCCGTAGAGACCTTCTACCTCTGCAAGAGATGGTAGACGATCTAACATTCCCGGTTCGATGTCGCTAACATTTATCCCTGAATTAAGTAAGAGATCTTTCGTATGAGAAATGTTGCTTTTATCCACTGCACCATGTCCACTCTTTGAGCTGCTCCCTGCATGCACCTCTGACAACTCCATCCGAAACCTTCTTAAATCCAAATTATCAGGAGAATGCAAATGCCTCATATTCCTATTAAGATATACCGTCTCTTGGAAAATCATTTGGAGTATTGCTAGCGCCGCAGATAACAGCAATGCCACGTACAATTGATTAGTTTTCTGTCTATAGTTCGATACAGTCTTATCCATATTATGTTGGTGATTATGCGCCATCGGACTTTGAGGCCTCGTTTTATTGTTCAAATGGACAGGTGTTTTCACTATTGTAGATGCAGGGTACGAAGCTCCATTCCCGTTCCCGTTCCTCATTTTTTCGGTCATTTACGAGGCACTATTTATTATATCAAGAGAGTGTATCTTGTTCCCAGCACTACGAAAAACAATGAAAGAGCGTCTTTGGTGTGATTGTGAAAAACAAACAATTTAGAGATTTCAGCTTAGGAACAGGACAGGACACGTGTTAAAATTCGCTTGAATACATCATCGACGAACGTTCGAACTTTTTTGGTGCACTCGTCAACTTTAGCAGTCTCCATCCATTACAGTCCCCGCTTGCTGCTCTGAGAGATGATGATGGAGAAAAAGTAAAGGAAAAAGAGGAAAGAGGAGTGCATGATGCAACATTACGCATACACATTATTAATATAAATATACAATAAATCTGTAACTGGTTCAAGAAACGGTCCGTTGCAAATTATAAACCAATAACATCTCAACAAAAAGTAGGACATTGTGAAACGATGATGATCGCTAACTCTCGTCAGCAGGTTACGAAATCCTTCCCTCGAAATGTTCTGAGTAAATGTATAAGGAATGATAGTAATAAAATATCATCGTGCACTCGTGCTTGTGCCAACCGCACACTTTTCGACACGAACAATGTTGTTTCGAAGCGACAGATTTCTACCATCACATCCAAGCTCGCGAGCTTTAGCAAGAGTAACAGGATGATTTTGAATTCACTGCAAATGATGCAACGTCGTTCCGTATTTATTCAAACGGAATCCACGCCGAATCCGGAGTCTTTGAAGTTTATTCCAGGAAAACCTGTGCTCGGCGAGTCGGACGAAAATAAAGGCTACTACGCCACGAAGGATGATGTTTCAGAAATAAGCCGTTCACCGCTGATGAAGCATATATTTAAGGTGGATGGAGTTAAGTCTATCTATCTCGGTTCCGATTTTGTTACAGTAACGAAGTACGCGACAGCGCACTGGCTTCATCTACAGACTGAGGTATGTAGGTATGATTAGTATGAAGTTTATAACATCATATTGCTTAAGAAGTATTTTGTCTAGATCTTCTCAGCTATAATGGATCACTACGAAAGTGGAAAGCCTGCCCTCGTTGATGCTCCGGAAATTACTGACACCACAATTTTTGATGATGACGATGAAGTCGTTGCCTTGATAAAGGAACTTTTAGAACAACGTATTCGACCAGCTGTTCAAGAAGACGGTGGAGATATACGATATGTGGAATTTGATGAAGATAGTGGACTTGTGAAGGTTAGTTTGGCAGGAAGCTGTGTAGGGTGTCCCTCTTCCTTGGGTACTTTAAAGAACGGGGTTGAGAATATGCTTATGCATTATATTCCAGAAGTGAAAGGTGTGGAGGCAATAAACGATGGTGAGGAAGAGGAAGATACCGTGTTTGTTGAGCAAAGTAAGTCTGCTGATGGAGATCAGAAAAAGACAAAGTCGTACGAGGAAAGGCTAGCTGCTGCAGGAATTCCATTCAGTGATTAAATTTTATAAAAATTTGGAAATAAACACACCATTGTGTCATGAATCAAAAATAAGACTACAACATAGCAACGTATCTCATACCCTTTTAGAGTATTTTGAACTTTTTCTGATGCCTCGCATTTGAATAGGCCCGGGAAGTATGGTAGAGAGTGTCATCTTCTAGTGCAGGCAATTAAATTTTATTCTTTGTTTATTTTATTGTCTATCTTCCCCTTCATCTACGTCATTTTCGGAGTTCTCAACTTCTTCGACGGCATTTGCATCATTTGGCTCGTCCTCGTCATCACTGACGTCGTGCTCCCACAAAACACCACTACCACCGTCGATCAACTCGCCTTTTGCGTTATCCTGTGAACTGTATATTCCTATGCTTTGCATCGTATGTGATCCTTTTTTCCTTTCCCTACTTATTTTTGCTCTATCAGCTAAACTAGAAGTCTGATCTTCGCCAGTGGATGGCTTGATTGCGTAAGGTAGTTTCAAAACAATATTTGCCGAAGGATATAAACCATGATCTTCAAGAGACTTTGACAGGTTATCGGCGTTGCATGAGAAAACAAGACGCTTTCCTGCACATGTAACTTGTATCTTGTCTTCTCCTTCGTCAATTTTCACTATCGATTTCATCTTTTCCAGAACAGCACTAAAGGGGTCAGCTTTATTAAATTCAAAATTATGTGTTTTCCTTAGTCCCTGGATGCGAACTTTAAGTTTCGATATGTTTGGATCTACTTCAGGCTTAACTTTTTCTTTTTCGTCACTTTTCTTTACCGGAACGACTAAGTTTTCACGTAAAGCATCATCCTAAAACAAAGTTTAGTGATAAATATGGCTGTAGCAGATAAGCAGAACTAAACATGCATACCTTTTGTTGACGTTTGATTTTTGCGAGTAAGTATCGATTTTCGTCAAGAAATTTATCAATGACTCCCATTGTGATTACCAGTGGAGCAGGATTAGGTATGGATGTGCCGTCGGCCTTTTTCAAAACATAAATTTCATCATTTCTTTTAAAACCGACAAGGCTTAAGATTCGAAGCGCTGAAGGAGTAAGTGTAGCTAACTTGGGATGAGCAGTGTTCACCTTTTGATATTTGGGCTCATCCAAATTGTTAGTTATGTTCGACAGCACTTTCCGTAACAGTTGTATCTTATGAAATCGTCAGTGAAAATTATTGAAATTAGACCTATATTCACAATTCATATTCTCAAGCAGTTTACATACCTGTGCTAGAGCTCCTTCAATACCATATTCCGTTGACATCGACTTAAGCAATTTCTTTACGTTAGTTTGTAGACGTTCTCTTGATGCGAAACTAAATTGACTTAATGCTGACAGCTTCACTAACTTGTCTGTAAGTTCTTGGTAATGCTCTTCTTTTCCCTTCTTTACTTTGTTTTGAACAAGGTCCATCAAAAAAGTTCTGAGGCTATCCTCCGTTGGCATGCCCTGAAAGCTATCAACAATTTTTCCTCTATAAATACCGAAAACAGTAGGTAATGCGGTGACACCAAGTGCTGAACTTATACTTCTCTCTTGATCTGTGTCTAGCTTTCCTAAACGAATTTGTCCACCTGCCTTTCTAGCAACGTCTTCAAGAGCAGGAGTCAAGGCTTTGCAGGGACCACACCATGTCGCGTAAACATCTAATAGCACTGGTTGTGGTGAAGCTATGACCTTCTCAAAAAGATTTGAAGCAGTAGCATCGAATATTGTATCTTCCATCGAAGCGGTTGGAGCAGATACGGTTGGCTGTGAAACCTTAGATGATTTTGTAGGGTCAAAGTTACTGGGAACTGTTACCGTGGGCGCACTTTGTTTAGGGGCTGTTCTCGCCGCCATCGCTTTCTCTGTAGCTTCTTGTGCCCTCTGCATTTCCTGCCGTGCTTCTTCCTGTCTAGCTTCTTCCTCCGCATCAGCGGCCTCGGCAGCCAAAATTGCTTTCGCGTTTTCAACGTCTCCTTCGGCTAAAGCCAATGCACGTATTACACTCTCTGCATCATATCCAACATTTTCATTTACCAGTTGCTTGACCTCATCAGCGTCAACGTCCATATTTTTAATAAGCTCTTTCTCATATTTCAAATACTCCTCAGCGCGTTCTACATCTCCTGCATTTCCAATCACTGCTGCCATTGCTACGTTGTACGATACATCCGCTAGCTTTGCAAGTTCTTCCGCCTTATTGTGCAAAGAGATGTCGTCATCCGGAGGCGTTACTGTCACAAGGCTATCAACTGAACTACTTGACGTAGTTGAAGATATATCGGTACTTTCAACTTCAGGCAAAGTACACACACCATCTTTACATTCGGCTCCTTCGGATGCAGACACTTCTTCACTTGCCACATTGGCATTTGAATCCTCATTACTATCAACATTTGACGGTTGAGACAGTCCCAGCTTTTCCATTGCCCGTTGCACACGTGTGTGAAAGTCTTCCTCTTCTGTCTCGACATCGTCACAAGCACTTGAGTCTTCAACTGTGCTCGATGGAGCAGCCGAGGCAGCGGCGATATCTTGACCAGATTCATCGCCTCCTCTCAACCTAATAATACATGATGATCGCCAATCAAATTTCTTCTCCACTGTATATTGTGGTTGAATGTTTCGAGAAATGAGGCTGGCGGGCGTACACGCCGGTACCAACCAACACAGAATAGTAAGTTGGATAGGAAAACGATTTTTCATTGTCATGGTCGCTGTCAGAGAGATCTATTCCTTTATCTCCAAGTTCCTATTTCTATTCACAGTTTCTCGTCAGGTCCCTATTTTGATGTAATCCATGTTTTTGTCGTCGACTTCCAGGTGGAGGCTTTCTGAGCTTTTTTGACTTGTGATTTGTGACGCTGTGACGTCAAAAGATCATATAACAACTGCTACTACTCCTCTTCCGAACCTGTAACTGATATTAACTGATGAAGAGGATGAGTTGTAACTACACAAAGTAATTTATACCTGGTACTAGAGTAGAAGTTAATAAAATAAAAGCATACAGTTTAAAAAAAAAAAGAGCGCTCTGAAATCTTTCGATACCGGGAAAGGTGGATTCCGTTCAAAATCTCCTCTGGTACGATATAATTATAATTATCCCATTCCATCCCATTCCATAAATCAAAAAGTAAAGTTCATTTTTTCTTCTCTCTATTTGTTCGACTTGTGTAAGGTCCAAACAAACTTTGATTTTGAAATGAAGATCAGGAAACCTCTCACAGTAGATGTAGTTTTAATCTAAATTTAAATTATTATCATCAGTATCATCTTCGGAGGTTATCTCATCGTCATTATCATTATCATCATCCTCGATGAAAGACAAAGCATCTCTAATAGGGTATCGATCCATTTGAATTGCAGCATCGCGGCATATTTTTCGAACATCCGGATGTATACCTGGGCTAACACTAGCCTCCGCTTCGGCTACTCTTATGGGATGAAAGGGTAGATTTCCAAACTGTCTCAGTGCATCCATTGCACGTTGAAGTACCCTTACCAAGTCACCGGGAGCTAACCCCGACAATTCAATAGCTTCTTGCCATGAACAACCACTTGCCCATTCGGTCACAACAGCGCATGTTGAGGGTTGCAGTCGACAGGTCACCGACGGGTCAACTCTATTTGTCCATTGTGCATATGATAATCGCTCCCCCGACAAAGAAGCAAGCTCAATCGCACCACGCTGGTTGGGAGTTAATGAATCAAGAGTGTCCATCAATGAGAACGCGTCGTTTGTTCGGGACTCTTCTGTAACAAGACATGATACGTAACCTGCCATTTCACTAGGTACCATACCTAACAAGCGTTGTGTTAGCTCACTTGCGGTAGTGAATGCTTCTTCCCGCTCACGTTGTTTGGAATCCGACTCAATCGGTTTACTCTCTTCTGCGGGAAACAACTCATCCTCGTCGGTGCCAAATATATCGTCAAATGCATCTTCAAAGAAATCGCTCTTGCGAGAAGGTGTCCCAGACTGGTCCCAACTCCCTCCCATTGCAACGATGGCCCACAGTGAATTGTCAAAGTTAAGCATACTTACGTCTTCACCAGCATTAGAAATAGTGTAACTTGGAGGAGATGATGAATCTTTTACTAAGCACCCATAACTTTCTAATACGTCGATCATTGAGCTCATATCCTCCCAGCTACTCTCCTCATCACTAATGTCAGAGCTCGATTCGGCCGATTTTGTCTGCACTCTTTTTAAAAGTTTTTGAGTTTTCTTATTACTATAGGACCTAATAATTTGAGCAAGATCATCCGCAGCTACTTTCCTATTTACATCACTTATGGATGTTCCATGTCCTTTTGCAAATAATTGACGAAGATATTCGCTATCCGAAGTATCTTTAGAAATAATATCGTTGGTAAGAGTTGCGAGAGATTCAAAGAACCGGATAGCTATCGACTTTTTGCTTTCTTCTATTTTCTTTTTCTGAGCGTTTATTTTTTCATATCTGTAGAGATCTAAATCTGCACCTTGTTCATCAATTGACAAATTAAGATCCTCGAGCTCACCTCCTAATTTCGAGGCTTCTTCCGCTTCATTCTCCATATAGGATAATGCCTTTTCTTCCGTTTTCAAAAATGTCTTATCGGCAACGAAAGATTTAGAAATTTTCTTTGTCAGATTTTCATCAGAAAGTGTTAATTTCAACGATTCAAGTGTGACATCTGAGTATGATAAAAGTCCTTCGACATCATTATCTGACAAGGCCTTTACAATGGATCGAAGCGATTGCATAAATTTATAGGCAGCCAACACACGTTCGCCAACAACAACTTCGCTTGGAAATCCATCTTCCACACTTAATTGTCGTTTCATATAAACAGCAAAAGACTTATCAACTAAACTTTGGGCAACATCTAGTTTACCACTGCCTCGAGCAATCTTATTTAAACGTTAAGTGGATTACACATCTTGTAATACAAATTACAACAAACTACATGAATCACTTACAAGATTTATGGCCAATGAATATGATGGATTAAATTGAGAAATCACAGGCTCCACCTCGTTCAAAAGAATGGTTACAGCTTCTTCGGCCCCTTCAAATGGAGTCGCAACTATTACACATGTACCCGAAATATCTAATCCACGCCTTCCTGCTCTACCTGCAATCTGTAGCATATTTGACGTACGTAACAAGTTTATGCTGCCACCGTCCCCTCGTTTGGCCATACTCATTAAAATCGTCGATCGAGCAGGCATGTTAATACCTGCAGCCAGTGTCTCGGTAGCAAAAACAACTTTCATCATCTGATTACGAAACAAGCCTTCAACAAAAGATTTATGGGCAGGGAGCATGCCTGCATGGTGCGCACCTATCCCAAGCATAAATTGGACTGTGGATAAATTTCATTTAGACAAAGGAGTTTCGGTGAGTACAACTCAGACTAATACATCGAATGAAAAACACTTTCAAATACCTGCTTCACCCTCAGAGATTGGAATCTCGGGATTTTCCATATTAAACAGTGCTATTCTATCTGCAACCTCAGCTATTGTTGTCTCATTTCGAAGTAAACCATATCGGCTAAATTTACAAATATTTTCGTTTTGATATATGTTTCCACTCACATATTGGAGTACATCAAGGTTTTCGTCTTTATCCTCTCGAATATTTCGCCTTCTATTAGTGCGGAAACTTCGGCCTTTTGCATCCTTAATGACACCACGATTAAGGCTCGATCTATCACTCCGTGCCTTTTTCAAATCCAATCCACCTTCTTCATCCAATCCACCTTCTTCATCATTGTTATCGAATGAGTTGATTCGATTTTTAGGAATCATGAGTTCTTTAGACATCATCTGAGCGGCCTTGTCGCATCCAGCTCGCGAAAAAATAAAGAATATGGCAGGAAGAAGATTTTGTTCGTCTAATCGGCGCACTATGAACGCGAGAGAAGGAACTGATTTACGCATTTCAGCTTTAAGTAAGCGCTCCTTCCTCCGTCTTTCTTCTTTAACGGAAAACGATTTGGTCCGTCGTGGTAGTGCATACTCATCGTTGGGTGAGTTCCCTTTTTTTGACCGTTCTTGTCGCTCTCGTTCCAATGACATACGTTTTACTATTCGCGAAATCTTTTCCATTCGCTTGTCCATTGCTACATGGCATAATATTTAGATGAGGCTCGAGTTAACAACACATAGACTACAAACTTACTCCTTTTGATCGTAGGATTGATCTGAAGTCCAGACGGAATTTCATTTTCTTTATTACGGCGACGATCTGCAGATTTTGGGGGAATTCCGTCACCTCGCCAACCCAACAATCCCTAAGCGAAAATTATTAAGAATAAACGTGAGGGAATGAAAATTTACTCTTGTAAAGACGTGGATTGATTCACCTTTGGCGATCCAGGGCCGGCATCTCTATCTTTAAATATTGGGCTTATTCCCGATGACGAAGCAAACAAATATCGCAGTGGGACCGGCCTAGTCCCTCCAGCCTCAATTAAGCTGGTATCTCTTTGCGTTACACTCTGAATCCATCCGGCTAAATCATCCGCATTAGGTAGTGTAGCGCTCAATGCAACAATTTGAGTTTGCTTTGGTGAAGTGATAACACATTCTTCCCAAACACTTCCCCGCCCTGGCTGACCCATATAATGAAACTCATCCAGCACTACCATAGCGTTATCTGTAAGATCTTCGTCTGATTTCGACAAAGTACTTGCAGCACGCCAAGCCATATTACGGTACACTTCCGTGGTCATAACCATCACATCAGCTCCTCGATTAACACTAACATCTCCAGTGCTCAGTCCCACCCTTTCCGTTCCAAATATCTTTCTCAGTTCCATAAACTTCTGATTACTAAGAGCCTTGAGCGGCGTCGTGTATACCGCTCTCTTACCTCTTTTCAAGGCAAGATGTAGAGCTGCCTCCCCTACAGCCGTCTTACCAGCACCCGTAGGCGCACACACTATAACAGAATTACCGTCCATAAGACGCATCCCAGCCTCCAATTGCCATGAATCTAGTGAAAATGGAAAGAAGGATTGAATATGATCCGAGGAAGAAGTTACAGAAGGATAAGAGGGGGAGGCCGATAGTTCATTCACACCACTCCTCACAGTCGGATGAGATCGTAATCCTGACAGACAATGATTCATCCTTTCACGAGAACAGTCCACACGTCCATCATGATGGAAGCTTGATGCTTTTAAACATAGGGACAAGGAAAGGAACGAATATATGCAGAGTGTTGCAGGAGATAACATCAGCGCAACAATGCACTTGCTGTTTATGCGTTTCATCTTATTGATCTATTTCTACCCACTTCTCGATAAAATATGGTTTGTGTTTCGTTAGTTCTATTCAAACATTTCTCACACTGTCTTCTTCTTCTTCTTCTTCTTCTTCTTCTTCTTCTTCTTCTTCGGGAAAGAAATAATGTACAATCCAATTGGTAACGTGCGATCAACAGTCGAAGTTTACAAAATGTGACATGTGACATGTGACATGGCCCTGTTTTTCTTTTTTTATGATGCTGACTGGTATGTCAAAATACGAATTTTGGTGTTATCAATCAACACATCCAATAAAACTTTTACACGTCGTACGTGTAACACATGCATGAATTTTGACTGTTGGTTCAGAGTTCAGAAACAAAAGATAAAAATTACCCACCCATCGGATAGACTCTAGAGAGAATAGAGACTAGACTACCGGTAGAATCCTCCACCATTCACGTATTTCAATGGACGTTGGGTGAAAGTTTGGTGTAGTTATCATGGATCCAAGAGTAAGTAGTGCTAGAGAAGCTAAATCAAAGCGAAATAAAGAAATTCTATCCAAAGCGTTTAATGAAGTAGTTGGTGCGCAACTCAAGAAAGCGAAAGAGAAAACATCAAAAATTTCAGGTAAGTAAGCTTATATATATATGTTGGTTTTGATATCTATTCATACCACGAATATTCAATTTTTGTTAATTTTTTTCGATCGATATTGAACTGTGTCGGGCTCATCGAACTTATGTGCCTGTTGAACGAAAGATATTGATGAAGAGTTGTATAGGAAGAAATTGGAGGAAGAACGCGAAAGTGCCTTAAAGAAAAGTGGAAAGAGGAAGTTGACTACGGAGCATAAAATGTTAGCACAGTCAACAGGGTTGAGTGGTCAAGTAGTTGCTCTTATGGGAGGTATGAACAGTAGCGACGATGAGAGCAACGAGCAACGGGACAGAAAAAGACGGAAAAAAAGCAAGCATAAGAAACATAAAGATCGCAAACATCACAAACACAAGAAAAAGAAATCCGCAGAAAGGAAGTAACTTCAATGTAATAAGGTTCACTGCCTTCTTCTTAAAACGAAATGGAAAAGAAGAAAGTGTATGACTGCAAAGGAATATCGGAAGGAGAGTAAAGGTCCTGTACATTAAAAAAAATCTTCATCTATCTTTTCTCTTTTCAATATTGCCGTATTTGGCCACGTATAGGATTCGATTTTTTGTTACTAACAGGCATACGTTGCTTGTATCTCTCTCCGTGTAGACCGTCAAATTTTTCTTCAGTCATATCATCGAAGATGGGATAAATGTAAAATTTTTACCTACTATAAAATATTCCTTAATTCATACGTGATTCATGAACACAAAAATTTTCATATTACCAGGAATAGCGACATAGTCATGAATTTGTCTTCGATGATGTTTGAAGGTTAATTAAATGTTATAACGAATCTATATCCTCTTCTTCTATTGCAGCGATGACCTATCAAAATATTTCTCAGTGAGCAACAAAATGGTCTTGAATATCTAAAAACTATATATGAATGTGAACCACAGACCCACCTTAGAGGCAATATTTCCTAGTATTGAGATGGTACCTGCCAAAATACCAAGTGCGCCAGCATAGACGTACCAAGGTTGCGCCTCGCCAGCTCCTAATGTAAGCACCTTACCAATTTCACCAGTATAAACATAAGCAACTGTGCCAGGAAGAAAACCAAAGAGGGTACCCCAAAAGTAGGGAAGAAAATCAACACTAACACAAGTTATACTTTTAGAAACGGTCATTAATCTGAATAAATTTATTAAACTTCTTACCTCGTTACACCGTACAAATAATTCGATAGTGCAAATGGAAATAGCGGGGACAACCTTAAAAGCAAAATCAGCTTGAAACCTAAACAGGAAAGGAGTGAGAAAAATTCAGAAAAAAAACATTAGCTGACGTTGAGCTTGCCTTCTTTTCCAATAACCCTATCCATTGCTTTAAACTTTGGATTCTTCTCAAGAAGACCCTCAACATATGGACGCAGTATTGTCCGTCCGATAATGAATGAAATCGAGGCAGCTATACTCGCGCTAAGTAGAACCACGGCTGAACCCGCTTGTACTCCAAACAAGTAACCTGCACTAGCTGTCAGAGGTATGGCAGGTATGGCAAGAATTTCTGCTATTGTATAAAACGCCCCAAAGTAAAGGAAACCTAGGTTGCCCATGGATTCCACCTGTGATACAATGCCCTCAAGAGTTTCAGAAGGATTTGCAAACAAGTTCTGCGCTGTAAATAAAATGTTCATGGGGAAAGAGTCATGTTGCCCCGAAAAGGCGTAACTAATTACTGCAACGGATGTTAGAAGAAATACTGCTTTCAACTGGCCACTGGTTCCTTGCTCGCTTGTCTTTACTTCCTCCATAAATTCAGTTTTCGCCTCATCAAGATATTGCGTGTTATCGGGCATCCCTATCACTGTTCTCAGTCTACTGAGAGGAGATTGACGATCTTCAGTGTCAAAATCCAATTCATCCGATTTCTTTTCGTCGACATTTCGATCGGATCCCCAGATCATGAATAAGCCGGTGGACGGTGATTTGTTTCGTCGCCCGTGTTTCGGAATTGGCGTCAATACTCGATCCGGTCTTGTAAGTAACAATTTATCATAGCGTCTTGAATAAAACGCTCCATGATGCACTTTAAAGCCTTCAACCGCAAGGAAAAATACATGTACATATAATATGGATGCTCCGAAGAGAGAGTTTACAGCAGTCATTGTGAATAAATAAGTATACGAGTCGATGAACAGAAATGTGGCGCCCTCTTCACCTCAATTGCTTATCTCGTAAGTCTTCACCTGAATTGTCGATCTTGCTAACAAGCAACTAATCGTAGTTGGTAATGAATAGATCTTTCCAGTTTCAGGTCTAAGCACTTGGCAACTCTTACTATGTACAACAATCGACGTGCAAAGAAGGGTGTCTGTAGTGTGGCATACTCGTATATGTAAATAGGGGAAAGGGAAGGAATCGTTTCAAGAAGGTGGAAAGTGCGTCATGCGGTCATGCGCTATGCTCGACACAAAAATGAATCTCCAACTAAAGTTCGTCCTTTTACTATTTTCGACAAAAATTGGATGTCTCCATTCTCCATCTCCAGATCTCCAGTCTCAGTAAAATATAAAAATCACTCTTACAGTTTCACCAATTCACCAAAACACTTCCTTCAAACACCGTTGTGTACAAAAATCCACCAGTACATTAACAGAGAACCAAACTTCGAGTACAGGAACTCAGTTTATGATAGGACCACTTTAAGGAAACGTGTGGTTTGACAGTGAAAAGAGTTCGGACTTTCGAGAGATAGAGCCTGGAGGCGCAAGTTATCGTGAAGGTCTGTCAATATTTGGAAAAGAAGGTACCTCCACCCATGCTGTTGTGATAATGATTTACGAGCGAAAAGAATTCTTTCCTATTCCCATGCCGAACAGGAATAATTTCTTTTATATGATATTAAGTCTGGTTCTATATGCTTCAATTTTGCTGACCTCGTCTGCAGATAGTTCGTTACCTACTCTGCATGTTCATGGGTCAGACCCGATAAATCTTTACAATGACAAACATACCATTCAGGCACCTGGGGCTAAACCATTGGAAGTTCTTCATGGAACTACAACTTTATCGTTTACATTTAAAGATGGAATTATTTGTGCCGTAGATAGCAGGGCAAGCATGGGGAGTTTTGTTGGTAGTAAGACTACCCAAAAAGTGCTGCCGGTGAGCAGTACTATATTGGGAACGATGGCAGGTGGTGCAGCGGATTGCACGTATTTTCTAAGGTGGCTTCGCTCAAAGGCTACATGGCATGAGTTGGAATATGGAATTCCAATGAGTGTGGGGCGTGCATCGCGCCTCCTAGCTAATGCTTTGTACGAAAATAAGCTATTAGATCTTAGCGTTGGAACAATGATTATGGGTTTTGACAATGATTTGGCGACTATTTATTACATTGATAACTCTGGAATGAGGATAAAAGGTGACATATTTTCTGTTGGATCTGGAAGTACGTTTGCTTTTGGAATTCTTGACACCAAGTCCAAAGAAGAACGGGAGAAGATGGATGAGGAAGAAGCTATTGACTTTGCTATATCTGCGATTCGGCATGCAACGTACAGGGATGCTGGTAGCGGCGGATATATCGGCGTGTATGTAATCAAAAGAAATGGATGGAGAAAAGTATATAGTGAGGACATAGCAATGTTGTCTGCATTGCATTCCGCATCGCGTAGATAATAAATTTGTCGAAAAGTCTAATTTCGAGACTCTCTATGCGTCTCAAATTTAAGAATATTAAGAATACAAAGATAACAAATATTTTCTGTAAAGATAAGATGTTTGAAGACTCTGAAAACATTATTTTAATCACCCATAAAATACAAGAAAAGATGTCAACAATTGAAGTATATATTTGAAAACATTTACACAATTGTAACATCTACAACTTTTCTTCGAAATTGCTTAGGTTTCACACCCTAAATATGCGGTCTTGTTATCTTAAAAGCGGTTACATTGCACTGAATGCCGGAGACAACAACGAACTTCACTATAATGGATCACGATTGAATGTTGGCGACCCTTTCTTTCAAGATATTGTGCAGGTTCGTGGTTGTATTCCTTTTACGAACCTCTATGAGACCTGTAACCTGTAACCTGTAACTGTTATTAATACTTATTAGGATGCGACCAAAACAAAATGCCTAATACTTGCCCATCAGAAATTCCGGCTGAATGTTCGGCTAAAACTTTGGTGGAGTTGGAGACTGCTTTTTTGACATTGCTGAGTTTTAACTTAGCTCGATGAGATCTCTCAGAATCCGGGACCGGGACTAAAAGTGCGTAGGAAGTGTAGATCAAAATCATCCCCCTGATGGGCATACCTACGTGGCTAAAATTAGTACGTATGACGTGTCTCCTATTGCTTTACAACCTTTGTAATCCCGTACATAAACTTCTCTTACGTTGCCTGTTTCGTTTGCCATCCACCCAAAAGCATTCGAAAAATACTCGTGCAAAACAACCGTTTTCACCCATTACACGACACAATTTTTTTCTCGCATTGGACGTTCTACAACTTGAGAAATATGTCGCAGGTATCCTCTTGCAGTGTCGCTGTTCCCCCTCACTACTTCTATAGCGAAGGTGAAGCTGATGTTATCAATGGGTTACCAAATGAGATCGTGTCTTCAGTTCTCGATTTTGCAGATTATGGAATGTTGGCTCGTTTGTCGTGCTCATCGAAGCCCTTTCGTGATATTCTTACCGAATGCGCAGTAAGTAGATTTGATCTAGCGGTTGCATTCCTCAATGGAGGTGGTGGTTTGGAAAAAAATCCATCCATGGCAGTTCGTCATCTTCGGCAAATAGTTTCAGAAGAAAAGACTAGGGATGAAGAAGAACTCACTCGTTCCAAGTATTTATTGGCTCAGTGCTATTTGACTGGTAATGGCATTGAAAAAGATTTAGATGAGGCTTTATCATGGTTGGAAGATGCAGCTAATGTAGGAGACGCTGTTAGTGCCCATTATTTAGCAACTTTGTATGAAAATGGGGAATTTGGCGTTGATTTATGTCCAGAGAAGGCAGCTTCGTGGTTTCTTTTCGCAGCGAAGTTAGGTCACTCAGAGAGTATGGCAGAATATGCATTACATTGTGAGCTTGGTGTTGGAGTTGATCAGAGCGATACGGAAGCGCTTGACTGGTATTTAAGGGCCGCAGCAGCTGGTCATGTTGAAGCGAATTTTTCTATTGGAGAATGTTACGAAGAAGCCAAAGGTGTGCCACATGATTTAAGCGAGGCATGCCTTTGGTATTTCAAAAGCGCTCAATCTGGTTGCGATGACTCATTAAAGGCTCTCAAAAGACTTCAGGATATTGCCAGAATAGTGTTGCCTGGCGTAGGTCGTATTTTTGGAGCATAAAGCGTCGGGAAGGCGCTCTTACAGGTTTTGAAATTTTTGTAGACTTGTGGGTAAATTGATAGTTGATACCTTAATAATTGTTTATGTAGTCCAATTAGTTGCTTTCCATATGTGCTATTTTCATCGGGTACGTGAACTAGTGACATCATCCTAATGGTTTGATCGAAATTCCTACTACGGAGATCTGAAAAACTGTTTACATCTGACCAATAGTTTACTTAAGATCATCAGACTTTTACCGAAGGTATAAAAGAAAAAGTAGATGCAACGACTGGGATGTGCAATAAGATGGTCGTCAAATCTTCCACTGCACTTAATGCATTTTTCTTCAACAATTTTATAGCTTTATCTTGAAAGCGCTTGGTACAATCTAACAACAATCCTCTTCGCCTTAAGCTCGTCCAGTATCAATTACGGCACTCCGAATGAACTCCTATTTCAGATTTGAACTGCATTGTTTGTCGAACTAATGTGAAAAACTAATTTACTGCTCAAAAAGCGGGAATCAATTTTTTACACTTTAAATTTATTGTGAATATGTGAAGTAATTTAGACTGATGCACCCAAGAAGGAGTTAAATAGTATAAAGATCATTCATTTTTTTGCGGCAAGCCTCTTGCTCCGCCTAGTAACAGCAGGTTTTTTAATAGAAGAGACTGATTTCTTGCTTCGTTTAGCTGAAGAAAGATTGCCAACAGAAGACGCTGAACTTGTTCTTATTCTAGCAGATCGCCGTAGGGGTGTAGAGTAATTTGAGGACTTTGATCGCGGCACGGATGTTCCCTTCGACGCAATATCTTGATCTACTGGATCTAATTTGACGGCGATATGCACACTGTCATCCTGTAATTCTTCCTCTTCTTTCAAAGATTGAAGGGTATTGGCCAAACCTCCAGTGTGCGCTTTTGACCGAGTCCGTGATCTCGTGCTCATTTCACTACATCCACTCGCCATTGACGATCTACTTGCCATTGAAGATCTACTTGAAATCGAATGATCGTCTTCGTACAAATCGCCCGTATTAGCCACAAAGTTTCCTATAACAGGAGAATTTTTTCCTTTCTCAAGTACAGTTGGCTCGACCTTGTTGTCTTTCCTACCAATTCCATCCTTCCTATCTGGGCTATGTAAGGGTGTCTTACTATTAGCATCGTTAGAGATTTCAAGTTCCGCCTCGTTGTGCTCACGATCAATACTATTCGAGTGCTCGGATTCGCCTTTATCTTCAGTCTCTTTGCATTTAGGATCAATATCCATCGAAGATCCTTCATAGGGAGAGTGCTCGTTGATACGACTTTCAACTTTGACGACTTTTGATAATTTTGTGCCTCCATCTTCAATCGAGATTTGCACCTTTTCATTATTAAATTCCTCGCCTTCATTCAAAGGTTTAAGGCCATTATTCAAACCTCCAGTCTGTTTAAGTAATCGAGTTCGCGATCTAGTGCTCATTCTACTATGAAACGACGAGCTTGATACAGAGCGATCGTCTTCACACGGACCAACCCTCAAATTGGAATTCGAATTCCTCTTACCTTTCTTCTGTGAGGATTGTTCGTTCTTTTTGTCTTCTTTCTCGATGCCTTCCTCTCGATTGAAGCCCTTCCTGGACACTTTATTCAAAGATATCTTACTTTTATTTTCGTGCATACTTTTTTGCACACCTCCGTTCTCCACTTCATTGCAGTCAAGCTCGCCATTGACATTATCTTCTTTATTAGAAATGCCTTGGTTTGGATTGTTTTCATTTTCGCAGATACGTTCCTTCACCATAATACCTGCATCATCGCCTGGTGCTTTCGATGAAGAATCAAATTCTTTTTCTTCTTTTACATCGTCAAGCTTATTTGAAAAGTCGTTCTTGCGAGCCATTGATCGAGTTCGCGATCGCGTGCTCTTACCACTATTTACAGTGTCCCGGGATCCCTTGGTTGATATAGAATGATCATCACTCTGACAATCGTTCTTGTTGTCTTCTTTGTCGCTGTCTTCCTCTGTATTAAAGTCCTTCCCGGACACTTTATTCAAAGATATCCTACTTTTATTTTCATATCTACTAAAAATCTTTGACTTCACAATGGACTCAATCTCATTCCCTTGAGTATCAATATTCACAGGATGGTTTACACGGGAAAGCTTGTTTCTAGCACTATTGGTTCCATGGGCGTTTTCTAGATTTTGATCACTAGAATGCTTTGGCTTTTCCTTTGCAGTAAAGTGTTCTTCACCAGCAAACGCTTCCGAGTCGATTGAGGAAGTATCATTGAAATTTTTCTGACTATCCACTACCATCTGATCTTCCGAATCACAATTAATACCAGACTGAGTGGAACGATCTTCATTGTCATAAGAATTGTAGCTTTTCGTATCATCACTACCTCCGTCATCAGCAGATCCATTGTGGGACTCAAATTTTTTTTCATCATTATGTCTTCCTTCCGCTTCTTCTTCTGCAAAGGCAAGCAATTCTTTTCTATCGTTTTCTTCAACGCGACTGACCTCTACGACAGCAACTTTTGTGTGATCTTCAGATACCTGACGGGTTTGTTTAAAACCTTTGGAGCTTGCATCGCTATCATTACTCTCTGCACCGATATTAGAGTCTGAAGAAAAACCATTTACTTCTTCATGAATAACAAAACTACCATTATCGTCGTCTTCTTGAGAAGTAGAGTTGTTGTGTGAAACATTGTCATCAACACTCATGCTGTCTTCATTTTCATCAGAGCTATCATTTTTGTGTAAAGTGGTTGAAGTCTGATCATCTTCAAGCGAATCGCAATCTTTTGTGACGGAACCGTTACTAATATCTTCAAAGTTAAAATCAAATTGTTTGGTAGTCGCTCTAGCAGTGTGGAACTCCTCTTCGACTACTTCCTCGTCAATGTCTTTACTTTCAATAATAATGTTCAAACTTTTCTCAACAACCTTAGGCCGCTTCAAAGTTGGTTCATCGGGCCACAACTGGCTCGGAAGATCGCATTTAAAAATTTGGCCTACATCGAGGCGAGGTCGTTTTCTATTCACTACGCGATCGTCTGAAGTTGAAATATTCTTGCCTTCACTTCTATTTGTCAATACCAAATGTTCCTGACAATTTTCCAACTCCATTTGCTTCGAATTTTGCAAGAACTTCTCCTCCACTGCTCGCCCTGCTTTCTCCAAAATAATATGTTCGACGTTTTCAAGGGGTTCTCCAGCCTTACCCAACATCTGCAAAACGCCTATTGGCCCCAAACATGAGAAATAATGGAAAAACTTCTGGTTAGGATCGATGTTCTCAAGTTTTCTCATCAGTGCGCCTCCAAAAGATGAAGAAGAAGTGATACACTGCGGATTCTTTGATATAAGTTTACCAAACATTTCAAGTTCACTTTGCTGTAGATCACGGGGCAACTTAGACATGTTCGTTATAGACACAATTCATTTCAAAAACAAACTTACTGAAAGGTCGTCTACTTCAAGATTTTTACAAATTGAGAGAGCATCTTCTAATTTATGAGAAGAAAGAAAGATTTTTAGCTTTTGTCTCATGAAATGATCATTCTTCTCTCTATACTGGTACTTCTTTACGAGATCACACGCTAAATCCTTAAATTCAAGGACGTCAAAAATATTGGCAGTATGATAGACGGCTTCCAAAAACGGTTCATCTCCCATTGTAGATCGATAAATATTTCTCGACATAAAATAGATGCTGCTTCCAATTGAACCACGAGCGATGCTATTAGCTACATACCCTAGGGGAAAGATTGACCTCGGTACCTCAAGAAATCGAATAGCATCGCAGACGTAGGAAAGATATGATGTTGGAAAATATTCTTTTATAATCGAACGATTGTGGGTAAAATCTCTATCAAGGAGCGTCCACACATGTAATACACGATACTCTATTTCCATCGAACATCCCTCCTTGCACATTGAAAGTATGCTCCCTGGTTCAGTCATCAAAAATTCTATATCAGCATGCAAATGAGTATCCAAAAACTTCAAGATTTCCATCATATTTTGTTGAGAGCTGTTGCCGTTCTCTGCTATCTTATCAGCGTAGGATGCGATGGTTATATCGATGATTTTCGCCAAAAACTTCAGATCTAATCGAACACAATCCAACTGCTGTTTGATGCCTGCCTCAACTTCATATGAAGCGCTCCGCTTTACTTTAATACACGTGCATAATGTCTGTTCACATAATAACAAAAGACCATCCGCACATTTTCGCATGCAATCCGCCAATTCCCGAATCGACTCATGTGTAAAATTCTCAACCATATCCACAATCAAACAGAGCAATACACTCCTAACCAATTCTTCAATCATATCAAAAACTTTGTCAGCATCAGTGGGATACTTCTTTAAAAATTTATTATAGTCAATGTTACTGGCAGCTCCCGTTAGAATCAAACAAAGTGAAATATAAAACCAATCTCCCTTCACCCCATCTTCCATGCCAAAGACATTCTTCGAATCTCCGCGCGTCAACAGGTTATACGATTTTGATACCAAACATGATAATAATGGCAACCCAGTTGATTCGTTTTTTTCGTTCAGAAATGCATTTCCTCGATCAAGATATCGACGTTGGTCCAGATGCTCTCGGCAACGATTAGCTAAGTTGGCTTGTTCCGTATCCGTTACGTCGGTGGTGTATATCTCTTCGAATTCTTCTGTATCAAAGTTATATCGACGATCTCGATAAAAGTTTCGCCGAAGGTGGTCGCCTAGGTTTTCTTCGTTCTGATTGTAGTTATTGCTCATTTTGCCTGGTTGGGTGAGTTAAGTTTTGGAGAAAAATTAGTAAATTATGATCTTTTGCCGAAGCGTGTCGTTTGAATACGAGATACTCCTACGAGTAAAATGTACAAAGTTTTCTTGGGTGGCGGGGGAAGATAGGTTAACGGAGATTGACGAAAATATACAAATGGAGTTGTTTCCGAGCCATACAGTTTCGTGGCGGTCTTGGCTGTCTGGATACTTAATTTTCATTGGCTGAAAACATGTATAATCATTCTCTTTGAAAGAAGTTTAGCTTCGCTCGAGAACTTCCATAATCAAAGGTTGGTTTACTGTTCGGACGGAGAAGGATACGATATGCCTCAAATTTCGCACTCACACGAACACATTTTTTTACAATACACAAGGCGAGATACCGCCATTCAAACTTCCGTTGAGTGCCATTAATTACATAATA
>Ga0115008_10000791_pt1 | contig 24637 bp, 42 predicted proteins | sample FraStrMetagenome_FD_87164 | JGI IMG/M metagenome (GOLD analysis project Ga0115008, IMG submission 87164) | Marine eukaryotic phytoplankton communities from Arctic Ocean - Fram Strait ARC3M Metagenome | ecosystem: Environmental > Aquatic > Marine > Oceanic | place: Fram Strait | collected...
AAGGGTACATCATACCTTTGTGGGCAGACCTTCAAGTAACTGTCAGTAGACCCACAGACTTCTTAGATGCGACAGGGAAAGTTGTGCATCAAGAGAGTCACGACGACCCTGATTCTCTTATTGGAACGAAAACGGATGTTACCGAAGAGTTGATAGCTGAACATAAACCAGCCAAAGAGCTTTCGGTTTATATGACATTCCCTGAGTTTGAGATGGACATAGGAGATTTATTATCCTCCCACTCGTGGCAGCAGGTAGGTAACTCGTGTGATTTAAAGAAGTTTAAGTTGGGTAAAGTATTACTTAAGTTTACTAACCCTTGGGTTATTGAAACATCCGCTGGTTGGTCAGTTAAGTTTTCTAACCCCTCTAGCAACTGGTCTAATGATATTAGCTTGATAGAAGGAGTGGTAGACACGGATGAATATTATAACCCCGTCAACTTCCCCTTTGTCTGGACAGGTAATGAAGAGGGAGAGTGGACTATACCAAGGGGAACCCCTCTTGTTCACATTGTACCCTTTAAACGTGAAAAGGTAGAATTAAACGTAGGTGTTAGGGATGAAGGTAAGGTTAACCAAGTTAACTTAAAGCTACAAAGTAAATTCTATGATAAGTACAAAGAGTTCTTCTGGAAGAATAAGAAATAAAGGATATGTTATGTCGTATAAACTAGGAACACGTAGTCTACAGAACCTGTCAGGTGTACACCCTGATATGGTCGCTGTAGTTAAGAGAGCAATCGAGATCACTGGAGTTGACTTCACAGTCATCGAAGGTATCCGTAACATTAACCGTCAGCGTGAACTGCTTAAGGCTGGTAAGTCTACTACAATGAACTCACGACACATTACAGGTCATGCTGTGGATATGGTCCCTTGGCCTGTAGACTGGGAGGACTTAGAACGCTTTGAGCAAATGGCTGAAGCTATGAAGACAGCAGCAGATGAGCTTGACATTTCCATCGTATGGGGTGGTGACTGGAAGAGTTTTTATGATGCTCCCCACTTCGAATTAAACCGTAAAGAGTACCCATGAGATGGTTAAGGAAAAGGCTTTGGAGCCTGTAAATAACAACAACTTATCTATAGGTCTTATATTCGGACTTGTAACTCAGGGTGCAGCTATAGTCTGGACTGTATCTATGATGATGTCGGATATTGAAGATAACCGTGAAGACATCATAAAGACCCAACTTAACATACAGAGACTAAATTTAGCCGTACAAACTCAAGCTATAAGCAACGCTAGAATAGACGAAAACATCAAAGCAATCAGAGATATTATGGAGCGTAGTCCTTGAGATTAATACCCGTACTAATTCTACTCGCTGGATGTTCTACTACGACGATAAGTTACCCGTCCGTTTGTACTAACAATGAACCTAAATGTCAGAGAAACTTAGATGCACAAACCCTTGCTATCCTCGGAGAAAAAGAAGCTGCTGTCCAACTTATGTGTATGGACAGTGGCCTTGCAGATGTCATTGGTGAGCAGTGCGTTAGCCAATGACATAGTAGGTGATCTAAACACGAACATAGCTGACTCTACTGTAGACAGTAATAACGCCAGTACAACAAACAACTACAACGCTACGGGTGCGGGTTCTGCTGCACCTGTCATGTCTAGTGTTGCTCCTACTATGATGGGTGGAGGTGGAGGTGACTCTTGCCTTATACCAAACACCAAGGGAATACAGCTTAGTATCATAGGCATCTCTAAGGGTGGTATGGAGCAAGACAGTGAGTGCAACAGACGTAAGGACGCAAGGTTACTAGGCGCTCCTCAAAACTTAGGTGGCTTAGGCTTGCAAGTCTCTGCCATTAGTGTTATGTGTTCTAACCCTGTAGTAGCTAAGAGCATGGCCCTGAGTAACACACCATGTCCAATATCGGATGTGGTTACAGGTAAACTACTAATAGGTCGTGAAGCATTTATTAAGATGAGGCAAGACCCTGATATTTACATTGTAGGGTATCTACAGGACAAGAGATTCTGGGACACCCTTCTTATGATAGGAAAGAAGTTACCAGATGTACCACAAGAAACTAATACCCCTAGCCTTTCTGTTAGGTTCCGCAACAACAGCAACAGCAAACCAGTCGATACAAGACCTGCAATCAGCAGCGGAAGCAATTAGAACTCAAGTAACAACAGCACTGAACCTGTCGTTTAAGGGTTACAAGCGTTCCAACTCAGCCCAAATAGTAGAAGACCAAGCAATTCAACAGGGTGGCCTTACTCAAGAGCAGGTAGACAAGTACAACAATGCCCTGACTGCGGTTAAGACAAGTGTGTACAAGGACGCCTCTGAGGTTCTGTACGACGAGCACATCGTTGCTATGGACAACCTGCACACATCTATTGACCTGCTAGTAGATGCAGCCTCTGCCCTTAGTGAAGTGGGTGTAGTGGCTGATATGGCTGCTGATGCTACAACGACACCAGCACAAGAGAAACTACAAGAGTACGTTACTATTAACGATATGTCCCTTACAGAAGAAAAGGTTGAGAACTTTAACAACTCACTTGTAGTGGTTGAGACCTACGCACAACAGGCGGGTGCTTTCCTCGCAGGGTCTAGTAGCAGTGAAGTTACTGGTGCTATTGATAACTACGCAGCTAACAATGGTGTCGCAGTTAGTAGTTACACGGCTGTGAGTTATACTCAATCTATGGACCAATTTATAATTCAGTTTGAAGCTGGTTCCGTGACTATTTCTGGGTACACTGGTTCCAACCTAGTCACAGCAGAAGAACTATACAAAGAATTGTCTGCTTACAACTAAAGGACTAACAATGCAAGACTTAGAGCTAACCACAGGTGGCTACACATTTAAAGCCGCACACTTACTTTTCGCTGCACCTGTAGTGTCTGCCTTAGCTACTGGCATCTACTTTTCGTATGATGTAGTGAACAGGTTCTATGCTGTTGAGGAAGCCTTCTTTGAGGTAACGGACACTAACTCAAGAGTACAGGCACTAGAGCAGACCGTACTAGATAATGATGTGCGAGGCTTAAACAGTAAGTTGACACAATTAAGTACACAGATGACTACGCTGCTAGAAAGACAGCAAACCTTACTAGAGTTACGCAGTAAGGTAGAACGTGCTGAGTTAATCACTGATGGCATAGACGACAAGTTGGAAGCACTACAAGACGATATAAACTCCACTTGGGATGCTATAGACGAACTTGGCAAGCCCCTATAGGAGATATAAATGACAAAGCGGATACCTACCTTATTTGAAGATGTAGATACAGACAACAGTGGTACGATTGATAAGTCTGAGTGGGATGCACTTGAGCTAGAGGATCGTCGCCGCAGGCTGGAGGACGAAGATGCACACCGTGACCAAACTCGTAAGATGGCTTGGTTTTCTTTATGGGGTATGTTGCTATATCCTTTCGCAGTTGTACTTACTGGCATTATGGGTCTGGACAGTGCTTCTGCCATTATCGGTAGTATGGCTTCCATTTACTTTGTTAGTGTTGCTGGGGTCGTGTCCGTTTTCATGGGAGTAACTAATCTAGCTAAGAGCGCAGTTAAAAAGAAACCACAGGAGGTTGATAACAGATGATAGGACAATTATTAGGTGCAGTAGGAAATCTTGCCAGCACTTACTTAGAGGGTAAGGTAGCGGTACAGAAGGCTAACGCTGAGATTAAAGTCAAGCAAGCTACAGGTGAGATTGACTGGGACATTGAGGCTATCAAGGCTACACAGAATAGCTGGAAAGATGAGTGGATTACTCTACTTTTCAGTATCCCCCTGATATTAGCCTTCTGTGGTGAATGGGGAAACCAGATAGTACAAGCAGGTTTTACCTCACTGGAGACCATGCCAACTTGGTATCAGTATTCCCTCGGAGGTATTGTAAGTGCCAGCATAGGGATGAGATCAGTATCGAAGTTCTTCGGTAAGTAATACTACAACAAACACAAAGAAGCCGTAGGTATCCACTCAAGGACGCCTACGGCTTTTCTGATTCTAGGTCTTGTCTTCTTCACCAATGACTTGTGCAATACCTTGGTAGAGTATCTCTATGTCAGTCTCTACTCCCCCTATCTTGTAGGCTAAGTACAGCGACACCCCTAAGTTTAACAGCAGCAGTCCCTCAAATAAACTCATTTACTCTCCTCTAACTCAGCTAAACGATCAAGATACCAAGTGGCTTTCTTGAGGTCTTCCAGCCCGTTCTTATAACGCCAACGGTGTAGGTACTTAGCTATATTCCCTCGGAGGTATCCTACATACTCCTCATGTGACAGGAAGTCTTCTATGTACTCAATACACTCAATACTGCCAGAGCCGTAGTGTGGTGGGTTGTTTACGTTGTCTACCACTTCCTCATACTCATGTTGTTTAGTAGGTCCGTCGATTGTCCACTTAGCCATTATAGTTTCTCCTTAACAAATGCCTTAACCCACATGGCTGTGATGTCAGACCTTACGATGTCATCAACAGTGAACTCAATAATGTTCACAGGCAACATATGCTTCTTAGCGATATGAATAACCTTTGTCAACCCATCTGCTTCTTTAAGGTCACTCTGTTGAGCATCCCCGTTTAGTACAATCGTAGTGCCTTCACCCACTCGTGTCAGCAGCATCTTAAGCTCGTGCAGGGTGATGTTCTGTGTTTCATCGACAATAATAAAGGCGTTCTCAAAGCTACGTCCTCGCATCAATGCCATAGGTGCAACTTCGATGTTACCGTTCTTAACACCTGTTTCCACTGCACCCTTGCCTAAGTGCTTCTCTAGTACGTCTAGGACTGGTAAGGCCCAAGGCATAGTCTTTTCTGACAAGTCGCCCTTAAGGAACCCTAGCTCCCTTCCTACAGCTACGTGAGGACGTGTGATAACGATCTTGTCGATCTTCTTAGCTGTGTATAGGTCAGCAGCGTAGGTCGCTGTTACATATGTCTTACCCGTACCTGCTGGGCCTAAGATAAAGACCTGTTGACTTTCCTTTAGGGCTTTGATTAGCTCACCCTGCATGACAGTCTTTGGTACTAACCCAGAGGACTTCTTCTTTGCTGCCCCTTTATAGGTAGTCTCACGCTTAGTCTTCTTGGGTGCTTGCTGTACCACTTAGTATTCCTTCTTGCTGTTGATAAAGCCCATCTTAGTTTCAAGTTCACGAAACCCGCCAATCCAACTGCCATCAGTGGCGAACACTTGAGGCACAGTCTTTAGGTTAGCTTCCTTCATAAGAGATAGCACCCACTTGTTTGGAGGGGACTCTATGTTAACGACGACATAATTGATCTTATCTAAGTCTAGCATCTCCTTAGCTTTGTCACAATACTTACATTCGTTACGGGTAATGATGGTGTACATGATCTCTCCTTTGATTAAGTGAGCAGTTTAATCACATGCTCAGGTGGTCGGGTTACACTAGGTCTACGATCTCACAACTATCACCAGAGCAAGCCATAGTTTGACTACCTGATGTGTTGTCTTCCTGTTCATAGTCTGCAAGCTCAGACCAGTCAATGTTCTTTGGCATAACCGAAAGAAGCATCTCATACTCAGACTTACCACACTCTTGATATGGTGCCTGTTGGTACGTGTGTTCGCTGTAGGGTAGGAACGACACACCAGACATCTCATCGAAGTGCTTGTAGACGAAAGCACCCACCTCAAACCACTCATCGGCCTTGACGTTAATTGTCACGGAGGGCTTATGCTCACACCAATTACGCTGGTACATTAACCACATCTCTAACTGCTCAATGGCAGTCATGTCAGAGGTACATACAGCCCCAGCAGGTGCCTTCTGTGGGAAGCTGAACACTACAGTAGTATCTGGCTTCATAACGCATGGTTCGTTTGGCACTCCTTTATCTTTCATAAACTGTGTTAGCGGGTCTTTAATGTCCCCACGTACTGTGCGGATGTAGTATGGTGAGTGACGAGCATGAATCCCGCTGGCACTATCTACCAGTTGTGAAACCGTACCACTTGGCTTAACACAGCTAATAGCAGCAGCAACAGGGATGTCAAGACGTTCAGCCCACTCTTTGTTTGTGTCAACTGCAACTTGCTTAAGGTGACGTAGGGTCTTAGCCAAACCACCATTCTTAAGTGTGGTGATCGGGTTGTCCATGATACCTGTAAGGCTTACACCCAACAGACGCTCTTCTTCTGTGTTGTCCTTCCACTCTTTGCTAAGATACGGGAAGTGTGTGTATGTACTCTGAATCGTACCTAGAATAGTTGCAAGTCGTACCTTACGTTCTAAGTCCCCTACACTGTCTGTCGCACGTACTACACACTCGGTTAGGTTGCAGAACTGGCTTGGGCGCAAGATGATTTCGCTGCAAGGATTCGTCCCGAACTCGTAGTTTGCATCACGACGACCATTCATAGCCGCCTGTTTCTTGGATGCCTCTCGGTTAAAGATACCACGTTCACCTGATCCACTCTCTACCAGTGCTGTCCACTCACGTAGAAATGAGACTGCATCTGGCTTCTCAGTGTATGACACAGAGTTGTTAGCCAAGGCACGTTGCTTATCATTCTCCCACCATGCACCTGACTTAGCGTGACGCATACGATCATCAGACAAATTCGACAAACTGATCATAGCCGAGCGTCTCACTCCACCGACCACTACTACCTCACCAATCTTACACATGAGATCGTGGCACTCAATAGAGGATAGCTTACGACCCTTAGCATTAGCGAAGGTGTTAATAGCAAAGTTAAACAAGTCAATCAGTGGTGCTGGACCTGATGCACGACCACCAAAGGTCTTAAGTCTTGCACCTGCTGGTCGTACCTTTGACACATCCCACTGTGGAATCTCACCACTATAGAGTAGTGCAATCAGTTGACGTAGTGCTTTGGCCCAACCTTCTTTACTGTCCTTAACGACGATCTTAGTGTCGCTGTTAAACATCTTCTCTGGCACTTCTGGTAGCTTAGATACATACTGACGCTCTACAGAGAACCCTACGCCTGTACCACACAGTAGGATAAACATAGCTTGGTCGAAAGACTTAATGTTGTTAACCGCTAAGTAGGAGCAATTATACATACTCGTATTGTCCCGTGAGGCTGCTGGACCTGCTGTCATCAAGGATCGCATAGAAGGCATCACTTCTAGTGACAAGATAGCTTGCTCAAGGTCACGGATGTATGTGTCATCACCAGTCTTAGGTAATACAATGTTGTCCATGAAACGTGTTACTGTCTCAGACCAAGATTCACGGTTGCCCGTACCCTCTTGCCAACGTGCATAACGTGACTTGTGGATGAATGATTGGTAGTCTGTTGGGAGTTGATTGCTGCTCATTTAATAGTCCTGTCAAATAGGTTCATTACGTGTTCTTGCGAGTGGTTCTCTCTACTCATTTTAGCTCTCGGCCACGGTTGTCTTTGTCTTCCTTGAGCCACACTAGGCGGTCAATGTCTGCTCGGCTCATGCCAATGTCGTTTAACTCACGATCCGTTAGCATGTTAAGCTGCTTAATAGCCTTACGGTGTTCACGCCACGTAGCTAAGAAGTTTACATATCTCCAGAACCATGTCATCTGTTGTCTCCACTTCCTTTAATTACGTTACGTGCCATACGACCACGGAGTTTAGTTAGGTTAAGGTCAGCAATCTCATCTAGGTTATACCCAATGTCATTACAGATGTTAGCCAGATACCACAGCACATCACCTAGTTCCTTTGCTACCTCATGTGCGTTAAATTCCCCATCACGAATTTGCTTCTTAACCTTCTCTGCTACCTCACCGCTCTCCCCACATAGTCCCAGTGTTGGGTACAGCACCTTGTGCGTTGCAGGGTAGATCGCAAAGGTTACTGCCTTACGTTGGTATTCTTTAAAGTCCACTAGATCGTTCTCCCATAAAATTCTGTTGCCTTAGTTGGATCAGCGTAAGCATCGAAACAGTACCAAGAGCAGTTATCTTTACCAACGCTCTTGCTACCCTCTATCCACTTAACTCTGCCAACACTTACTACTTTAGTACAATACGACATAAACCATGCCGACTGCTTAGTGTGCATCCAATCTGCATCAAACAATAACCAAGTTGGACACCTGTACATCCAGTGAGCAATCATTGGGTGTAGTATCTTTCTATCCCAAGGCGGGTTGGTAATGCAATAGTCAACTACTCCCCTCCCGCCAAAATCCAAAGTAAGAGCATCAAAGGTAAATACATCAGGGTGTCGTGGATCAATGTCGCAAGCATATAAGCACTCCCCATGCCCCCCAGTTAATTCTTTTATGTGCTGTATCAGTCTGGCATCACCCGCACAAGGCTCGACGTAATCAAACGTGTAAGGCAAGTGCGGGATCAGCGGTTCAACAGCGGCTATTGGTGTTGGGTAGTAATCACGTTCAACTCTCTCAAAGTTACTGCGCTTTCCCATACATCTCCTTTAGGGTGGCCTGAGATACAAACTGTGGTTCATACATACCGTTAGCTACCTCACGCTTCACTACTACTCCAGACCACCACTCTCGGTTGGCTTGTCCTGCCCATCCCTCTGCTGCTCCCTTATAGCACCCAGCGACAAGGCCGATAACTCCATTAGGGTGTGACGCATCCTTAAACTTAATATCACGTTTATGGCTGTGGCCACAAGTGCTGCTGTGGTGCCTATGAGCAAGTAGCCCGTTAGCATGGTGCATACCAGACATAGCAGAACCGAAGTTGCCGCTACTAAAGAAGTGCGCATAAGAGACACCATCGTAATCAGCGATTGCAGGTGCTGAGTTTTCATACTCGTGGTATTCATCGAACCAGTGCTTTGTTTGAAGATGTCCGAAGGAAATCCCGTATTTGCTTCCCTCAAGTCTGGGGTCTGTCCTGATGGCTTTCTTGATGCGTTGCTCATGGTTTCCCTCAAATCCAAAGTAGTTAGGCCGCTTACGCTTATGATGTCTGAACTTCCATCGTATGCGCTCCTGTGCATCATTGTAGTGGTTGATGTCAGCTTCATAGTTCTGGCTAACAATTGCTTCTGGGGAACGAGTGTCAAATGTATTTAATGACCGCATGTCAGCGCCATCCCCAAGATCAACGACATAATCAGGCTTAACGTCATACAAGAACTCGCCTAACCAGTTGAACCGCTCATTGTCTACCGAAGGGTCTACGTGAGCGCAACTAAACACCACTACTGTCTTACTCATCTGCTGCCTCCATTTCCATCAGGGCCACACTTACATGGAACCCTATTTCCTCAAGCTGCTCTTTGTTGAGTTTAAGCAGTTGTGTTAATAAACTATTTACTTCAGCCATTCGTCTGGTATCCTTTTGTCTGCATAGATGAACCCATGTTTATCACACCAGTCACCGTATGTTGTTTTAGAACCCTTGTTGATCTTACCACGAGAGTTACTAAATACGAATCGTATGTCTAACTTAGGGTGTTGCTCCTTAACCTTCAAGTGTTTCTTTCGATCAGCAGCTACAAACCTTCCCTTTGATTCAATTATGATACCGTTAGGTAAAATGAAGTCTGGAGTATAACTCTTGTTTTCGTTTAAGACCCACTTAATCTTCAGGGTCTCATACTCAAAAGCTATACCCCGATCCTTCAAGTCAACAGAGATGTCATCCTCAAGTCCTGATCGGTAGCCATTCTTTATGGCGTGTCGTCTACGCTCACTACTTTTCTTCACAGAAGATACCACATTCAAAGTCGTAGTCTTTTAACTTATGCCCTTTCGCATCGGGCGGTAAATCCTTTAGCATTATTCTTTCTCCTTTATAGTAGGCTAACTTTGCACCTATCTCAGTTGACTGCTCTTGCCTAGACAAGAAAACCTCTGGAAAAGTCTCTCTGACTAAGTTCCAGTAAGTAGCTGAACTAGCCTTAACACAACCGATACAGTTAGCGTTAGGGTAGCCCAACGTGTAGATAAACGGCAGAGTTATGCCATCACCTTGAAGGATACGAAAGCAATCCTCTTTGGTAAACCCTGCATCAATCAGAGGTGTTAAAAGTGTATCACGCTCAGTTAACCTAAAACGGTCTGCACGTTTAACTTCCTCAGCAGTAAATCCCAGTACAGTGTAATCAGGCTTGTTAACTTTCTCCCACTCTTGTCTTGCCTTCTTCTTAAGCTCTAAGGTACACGGAGCGCCCATAGGACCAGACATAAACTTACGGTCAGACCAAACTTCTTCACAGGATTGATCAGGGTACTTAGACCTAACGGCAAACTCTATAGGAAAGTCTAACCAACCCTCAACATCCTTTAGGAACCTTTGATTATCTGGGTGTTCCTCTTTGATAGGGTTGTTGACGACACTTACCTTGTTTTCCTTACCGTATAAATCTAAGGTTAACTTAGCTGCCACTGCTGAAGCTGCACCACAAGAAAACCAAACGGCAATATGCTTACCTTCTATTTTGGAGGTATCCATATCTCACCTACTTCCCGTCTAAGCCAAAGCAATCTGGCATTTTCCACTACTCTCTGTACGTCACCTTTGTACTTTTCAACACAAACGTCCCAGAACTCCTCCTCAGTATTAAGACCAGCTAATAACTTTTGTGCTGTCTTGGGGCCAATACCATGTACACCCTTGATGTTGTCAGCAGCATCTCCAGTTAACAGTTGGGTATAGAAGAACTTAAGGCCAGTATCTTCAGTAACTGTAGTCCAGCTACCCTTGTTAATGTTGAAGTGTCTGCACGGTATCTGCAACATATCCTTGTCTATAGAGGCGACAATCGTTGTAGGACCACATCTAGTTGCCTCTATTGCAATCAGGTCATCTGCTTCTTCTCCTTCACTAATGATAGCCCCATACTTTTCTACCATGTAGGCTCTTGCCTTTGGCAAATCTACTGGTTTGGGCGTTAACTTTCTTAACCCCTTATAGGGATGAGACTTGGCGACTTCGTAGCGGAAGTTCTTAGAGCCAGTTAAGTAAACCTGATACAAACCGTCTTCTGGAAACCTAACCGTCTTGTCGATTATAAACTTCATACTCTTATCTACATGATGTTTTAAACCAGTTTTATCTGCTGCCCAAAACTTGTAGCCTTCAACAAACTCTTCGTAATGCTCTTGTTTGTATTTGTGCAATTTTAAGGCGGTATCGACCTCTCTGAAGTAATTCTTTTCCAGAGAGGCCGCTGCTGCATAAGCTACAATGTCCCCATCAATTAAGACCTTGCCACTTTCCACTAGAACCCCCCAAACACCATTTCACCATTGTCCTTCTCAAAGGCTACATCTTGTACATATGTATAACCCCCTGCCCGTGCTGCGTCTGCAAAGGCGTACCCTAGCCCGTAGAGGTCATCAATGTTGCCACGGACCACTGTTGTGCTACCCTCAAACCCATCGTCTTCACTCTCAGGCGTAAATGTTATTGTCACTTGCATTAGAAAACGCTCCGATCATCTGTATTTGATTCATAAACTACATGGTCAACAATCGCTACTTTTTCTAGTGTGGTGATCTTACCGTCCCACACGTCCAGCTTAACAATCGCCTTAGAGCCGTTACCGATTAGCCCGTCTTCTTCCCAGTTCCAAGGGGTGTAATCTCCTCCCACCTTCTTAAACAAGGCAGGTGAACCCACTGTAACACCCTGCTCTCCAGTTTCCTGATTACGGAACTTAGGATTAAAGTGTGGTCGTGTCGCTTTGTAGAACATGCGACCTTCTTTGTCGGTCTTAAACAACTGAGCTTGGAGACCCTTATTTGGTACACCATCTTTAATCATCTTAGCTTTACTCTCCTCAGTAAGCATTAGGTTTACAACATAGATACCTTGCTTTGCTTCCATGTTGATAGCCATATCAGAACCGTCTTTTGGTCCCATGTCACGATCCTCTTCTCGCAACTTAGCCCATTCAACTTCGCACTCTACTATTACTGTTTTACCCATTGTGATCTTCCTTTTTGTCGGGGTGGTGGTACTATACTATATAGACCTTTTTATCGTTTTAACAACCAAACTTTTTAATTTAGTGAATATCAGCATAAGTGTTGCCGAACTGCACATCTGTACCTAGTGGAACATTAAGTTTTACCTTTTCATTCAACTTGATAGCAGCATCGTGCATTAATTTTTCTACTGCATCCTCTTCTCCTTTCTTGACTAGGGCAATCACCTCATCGTGGAACTGACCGACACACTTAATTCCGTTCTTACGACACAGTGCAACCCATGTATCAAAACAGAATACTCCAGTGCTCTGATTGAGCGTACTGAAACGATCTTTGTCACTTCGTAGGCTATGCCAGAAACCTGACACTGGGTTCTTAAGCCACATGCCTTCCAACACTTCCTTTGTCTTTGCTCCACTGGCTACCTTCTCAATGGCCCAGTTACGTGACCAGAAGGCATCTAAGAGGGTCTGACTAGCCTTCTTACTCATGCCAGTACCTCTTGCAAGTGCTGCTGCTCCAATGCCATACGTGGCGCTGTAGTTAACAACCTTGTAGTTCTTACGCAACTCCTTAAGTGATCGCTCACCTGAGTTGTGCATGTCGATGTCACTCTGCTTAATAAGACCAGCGTGTAGTGCTAAGTCTAAGTGTGGGTCAAAACCTTCACGGCTCATCTCCTGTACATAGTTAGGGTCTAGTGGCTTCATGTAGTGACGCTTGGTCGTATCCTCTAATGATGTCATATCAGCACCACATAGCACATAACCTTCTGGTGCAATCAGGCACCCTCGGATCACATCACCATAAGGCTTGTCTACGCTGGGTAGGTTAACCAGTGGCTTAAAGTGCTTGAAGCGGAACGTATTCGTAAGCCCAGCGACACCAGCCTGTAGGTAGCCATCTGTGTGACCCTCTAAGAAGCTCTTCAGTATCCCTGCGCGGTGAGTAAGAACAGTAAGGCCATCAAGCAAGTCAACAGCAGGATCAACAGAAGAAAGTTCCCGAACGCTACTGCATAAGTCAGAGCCTTTGCGTACCTGCTCAATCTGTCTTGGTTCTCCACTTTTCTTATCCCTTACGAATTTAAATGTACGTGGTTTCCAGCCTAAAGACCGTAGCCAATCCTTAACCTGATCGTTAGAGTTTGGGTTTCCCCGTTCCTCTCCTGTTTTAACCTTAAAGGCTATTGTTGTCACAGACTGCTTGTACTCCTTGCAGAGAGCCACCCACTTTTCACCGTGTGATGATAACTCTCCGTCTTTCTTGTGCATAACCTTTGGCTTTGCTGCCATACGCTCAAGGGTACGCTTAGGCATAGCCTCTGCCAGTTGATCAACCTTCTCTTCTTTGAGACGGCTAATTTCGTCGTAGGCTTCTTGCGCCTTTGGTACGTCTAATTTCCATCGTAGGTCTTCCTGCTCTCTAGCGCAGTCTAGCTTGAACGACAGATAGTCAATCAGACTTTCTTTGTCTTCTGGTGTATCACTGTACAGTCTGTTTAGCTTAAGGCTTAAGTCACGCCATAAACGGTTGTTGATCTTAACGTCCTCATCGCACCTGTGAGCGTACTCTTGAGGCGTCAGGGTGTTCCAGTCCTTAATCACTGGCTTAGGCACTCCATACTCCTCTCCGTAGCCCTCAAGGCCATGCTTCATACGTCCGTGGTTGATGTACCAACTAAGTGCCAGCGTGTCGATCAGACGTGCCTTTACTTTGATACCAAGTAACTTTTCCACGGCGGGTATGTCGAAGCGGATAATGTTGTGACCCACCAGAGTACCAGTGTTGAGTAACACATAACGCATCTCATCGTAGTCATGGGTATGCTTAACTTCACCCATGTCGTTAGACCAAGACATGACATGAATCTTGGTCATCTCATCTAAAAGACCGTCTGTTTCAATGTCGAATACTGTTGTCATTAGCTGCGTAGCTCCTTAAGTCTAAAGATTGGATATTCTGGGTGTTCCTCCAGAAACTTTCTTGCGTACAGTGGGCACCAGTTCTGACTGATCTTGAACTCACTGTTGTTTTCTTTTACCATAGTCTCGTAGCGCATCAAGTGGAAAATGCCAGCGGCAGAAAACTTCTTACCTTGCTCCCCAATCTTTATTGCGTACTTAACAAACATATCCCACATCTCTGTGTTCTCTTCTAGGTGTTCATCGAATGTCATTTTACTTCCCTTAATGTAAACGTATCTAAGTTAAACCGCATTGTACCTGCATTGCCCTCTTCTGAGCATGGTCGGTTCTTCTCAACGCGGATGTGAGTCGTGTTCCGTTCTTCTAAGCTATCTGCTTCTTTCTCCCGTGACAAGTCAATAACGACAGAAGCTCGTTGTCCAATCATCTTGCAATACTTTGGGTCTCCATCATCATTAGTGTGGGCGATAGTAACGATACCCACGTTAAGTTCTGCTGCCAGCTTAGATAGTCTTATAGATAGATCAGCAAGCATCTCCTCCTTACTCTCCGCAGATGACCCTACTACTACGTCTTGTATAGGCTCAAAGAATACGAACTTACACCCACAGGCTTGACTGAAGTATCTGATCTGGTCGCACAACTCATCAGAACCTTGACCATCACCCATGAAGAACTGGTAATAAAGTTCGTCTTTGTTGATACTCTCAATGGCAGCAATTACTTGCTCATCTGCCCCCTTCTGTTCAATTAAATCCCTGCGTGTCAGGTTGTCATTACATTCATAAGATACAAGACCGAGCAGAGAGCGTAGCTTAGTTTCCTCTACGTGCATTGCAGCGATTGGTACTCCACGTTGCAGCATATTGTACTCCAAGTACCTCATGATCTCCGTCTTGCCTATCCCAGTGGGTGCCTTAATTACTGTGAAGTGAGCTTGCATTAGACCCAATATTTTAGCGTCTAGTGCTTCAATCCCTGTAGGCACGTATTCATGCTCTGGTGCGTTCTGATATAACGACAAGAAGTCATCTACACCATTTAGAACATTCTCAGGTGTGTACTTCTTAGCTGCCCACCAAGCCCCCTTGAAGTCAACCCCCTTACCCGCCTGTAAGAACTCGTTAGCGTCCTTGTAAGGTCTGTGGTCAACACGGTAGACCTTGTTAGGAAACAACTTAGCAATGTTGTCTGCTAGTGCATTTCCTGCGTCATCGTTATCTACAGATAGAACAATCTTCTCAAAACTGTTTAGCCAATCCGCACAATTCTCCCACAGCTTCCTAGAAGGCGTAGCAGAGGGTAACGACACCACAGGCGTAGGGAACTTACTCTGAACCATTTGATACACTGAAAGGGCATCTAACTCACCCTCAGTGATAGTTACCATCTTACTGCAACCCGCAGTAAACAAGTTCATTCCAAACAGTTCATCAGCCTTAAATCCAGACTTAGCAAAGAAAGCCTTGTCTGGCAACTTACGAACTTTAATTCCCCCGCTAGGGTACACATATTCCTGACGATCTGGAAAAGTTAGTACGTTGTACTGAGTCATTATCGCTTCATCAATACCCCGCATACTTTCATATTTTCCACTGCTGGGGTCTAACACAACAAACGGCTCAATAGCTTTAGGAGTAAATGTAGGTTTGTCTCTTTCTATTGTAGGGTACTTTTCTTTAGCCCAATCAAAAGTATTTGCGCGAGATGGGTAGTTTGTATTGCACGAGTGGCACTTCCCATAACCATTGCTATTAAAGCTAAAGGCATCTGAGGAGCCGCACGACACAAAAGGGCACGGTAGGTTACTATTGTCACTCATATTTATCTTTCTTTATCTAGAGGTGTCTTAAGTCTAACAACCACTACATCAACCTTAAAAAGGGTAACACCAGAGTAACTCTAGAGTAACTCTTTTATTGGTTGATGTAGTAGTTTAATAACTCTAGCGTAACTCTAGAGGTAACTTAAGAGGGCTACACTTACTTATATAGACCTTTTTAGAGTTCTAACAACTCACGATTTGTTACAGCCGTGACATTTTATTTAAAGCGGCAACTTCACGCTTAAATACAGCCTGTTGAGACATCCCACATTCTGCCGCTACCTCCTCTTGTTTCATCTCATTAAAGTACCTCTTGTGTATGATTTCCGCGTCTATGTCGTTAAGCAACTTAAATGCTTTTGATAAGAAGTCCTCAGTCTCATACTTTTGAGTACAATCTTGCACAGATAGAGAGAAGGCGTCATCAAAGTTAACTGAGGTAGCTGATAAAGCTCTTGCCAGTTCCTTTTTACCTTTCTCAGAGTATGTGCCGTGTTTATACTCTACACCCTTTGATAAACTCTCAGCGGTACGTGTGTAAGGTATGTGTACAACCCTAGACCTCCTGTTAATGTAATCGTACATGGCCTTGTTAGCGCGTCTGTATAGGCTTGCAGGGTACTCCTCTGGTTTAACCTCCAACCTCTCATAGACAGCCAAGACACCTTCAGACACTAAATCGTCGTTCATGTGGGGTCGTCTGTACTTACGAGCTAGTTTCTCGCACATTGTCACGATCTCATCTGTGGTTAGCTTAGTCATCCATATTCTCCAAAACTAAACATTGATTGTATTCAACTACGTATCCACAAGCACGAAGGAAGTTTTGAAACTCTTCAAGGACAGCATCCATGGACGCATGTTCTGCCATTTCTATTTCAATCTTTGTGCCATCACTGTGTTGGTGTGTAAACTTCATGATATAATCCAATCCATGTTCATCCAGTCTGTATCTTCTGGCATCATTTCAACTTTGTCACCGTGTAGTTCTTGTAGTTGATTCCAGATGCCAGCAGTACTCATTCTCAGCATGTAAGACTCTCTACCACAACTATAGCAAGAACCACTTGATCCATAAAATAGATAGTGTTCATCACCTTCACGAAAAGAAGTAATGCCACTGTTCATTCGCCAAGAGTTTCCAGTCATGTACCCACCAGACCAACCAGCTAGAACACGGTAGTGTGGGTCATCCCCTTTAAACTTTATGATAACCCAGTTGTCAGGTTTGTAATTACTACTCATCTTCTGTCTCCCAGTACCGACAGTAGAAGTGCTTCCCCAGCTTATCTATTTCAGACTGTGGATAACCTTCGCTAACTAACCACTCCAAGACATCCTCTACCTCGTCTGGGAGTGGTTTAGGGAAGCCATACTTCCAGCCACTCGGCGGATCAATTATTGTCATCATCGTCTTGTCCTTTCTCCTTCAAGACATAAACAACACCATCAATTACGACTTCTTTGCCTGAGCATGAAGTAGACTTAGTTGTGGCTTTCTTATGTTCTTGTTCTGTTAGCTCCTTGTTGTTTAGATACCAAGACTTATAGCCACCAGCGTACTCAATAGCTGGACCGTCCTCACGGTGACGCTTACCATTTAGGTACCAAAACTTAGAGCCGTTAGCGTACTCAACAGCTGGACCGTCCTCACGGTGACACTTACCATTTAGGTACCAAGACTTAGTGCCATTAGGGTAGACCTTTACTGTGTATTCAATCATTCTGTTTCTCCCATCATTTGTTTATTAGGATCGTCACGGATTGCTCATTAGTGCAGCCCACGACACTGGGAACAACGTGCCTAGCACTTTACTAATTTGCTGTGCAACTACACGTGTCTCCTGTTGTGTGTCTGAAGGTAAACGCAGACGACACATGTCAGCGAAGGCGTCCAATGACCCACTCCAGTACCACTCTGTCATAGTTGATTGTGGTAGTACCATACGAGCCTGCTCAGGTGCTACTCCTGCATCAAGCAATGAGTTATACGCACAGAGTGCCTCATGTGGGCTGTCCGACACTATAGCATCATCAAGTGTTCCAAGTCTGACCTCGCCTTCACTGCCTTGCTTCTTGTCAGCACTACGTCCACGCCATACGTCAGGCACATAGAACTCAGGCTCATCATCTACGTAACGACGACTGATCTCATTCCAACGTAAGAACTTATGCTTGACTAACTGACGAGCTACAAAGATGGGTGCCTTAATATGGAAGGATGCAAAGGCATGACCGAAGGGACTGATGTGCTTGTGCTTGGCTAGGTAGTTGATGAGCTTAGCATCACGTTCAGCTAGAACATTAGGCCCACCTACACGACCTTCAAAGTGACTCTTCTTACCAAAGGATACTCTCGCTGCGTTAACGACAGATAAGTCACTGCCCATGTGGTCTACGTATGTTGCTTTAATCTGTGTCATTAAAATGGAACCTCTCCGTTTGCGTCTCTGGGGTCATTGAAGTAGTTCTTAACTAACAGGTCTGGGTAAGTGTGCTTAGTGTCAGCGACAGCCTGTAGTTCTCCTAGCATGGTTGCTGGTAGGATGCCCATGTCTCGTAGTTGCATCTCTAGTTCTAGTGTCATCGTCTTATCTCCCTGCGGGTGCTGTGTAAAATAAGTGGTCCCCTATGCGACCATCTAAGTGGTACTGTTTTCGCCAGTATGGTGATACATAGGTAGCGTGGTAGTGTGTACTTGTCAAGCCTAGCCTACCACCTTTTATGACTGACTTAGCTATTTCTTCTGCAATACCAATGGCTTGTCTGTCGCCCACATTGCTGGTGTACTTACGATAGTTGTCAGACTTTCCATCGTGGGTGAACGAGAACTGACTAGGTTGGAAGACAACAGCACATATTTCGTCGGGCCATCGGGGTGATTCTACCCTGTTCATCACGACATCCGCTACGGCCAGTTGACCCTCTATTGGCTGATCTCTGGCCTCAAAGAAGATAGCCGCTGCTAGGCATACCATAGATGTCATCATGTCTCATCCTCCTCTAGCCACTCGTTGATCTCTTTTGCCACATCAGGTGGGCAATCGTCTTCCCAGTAATCATCCATCAGTTGATCTCCACTACTGCATCTTCGTGAAAGCACTTCCAGCTATTCTCAGCGACAGAATAGATAGGAACATAGCCGTTAGCCTTCATGGTTTCGCTGATGACACGGCCCTTAGCATTACCAATGATGTGTGATGCTGGACGGAACAGGCCGTTGACCTTACGCTCACTGCCGTCTTTCTTGATGAAGGTAACGCTGGCAAACTTTGTGCCACGAGACTTGATGATGTCACGTACTGTGGTTTTGTTCATGGTATTCATGTTATTACTCCGATGCTCTGTTAATTACAAATATTGGTGATGCTGGTGACATCTCTCGTAACGTCTTAGCGTGATTCTCTGCTGCTTGTCTAGTAAATAATGGTAAGTCCAAGTGCATTACGATACCATTTACTTCGGTGGCTAGTGAGTATGTCTTCATGTCGATCTCCATTTCCATTGTAGGGGTACGTCTACATTTCCATCGTGGGGGTGTCAATAGACATCCTCCCCCTGTTCTTCACGAGCTTTGCGTAGGATGAAAGCACGATCCAGCATGATCTCGAAGCCCATCAGTGGGCCATCCATAATGGTGCAAGGGATTTCTGTAGAGTCAAACGACAGGTCACACTCTACTTCTGTGGCGTCTGAGCCTACCGTGATGTAAAGTCTCTGGTCTTCAATGTAACGGTTAATCATGGGTTCATTCCTTTGGGTGATTAGATTGATACTTTAGTCTCTGTCACGAGAACTTCATAAACTTCTACGCAATCATCGTCAAGTGAGTGTAGTGCTATTTCTGTGCAATCATCAAGGCTACCTTCTAATACCAGTTGGCCATCTTTGTAAACTTCGTAATATTTCTCACGTACTTCCATCAGTCTTCTCCATAATTCCCACGGTGGGGTGTTAACTTCTACGAATGACCGTACATAATTCCCTCGGTAGGGTCAAGGGTCGGTGTGACCACATCAAGAATTATTTCCACTGGTAGGTCATCTGGCTTTCCATCGGTAGGGGTCACGACAAAATCTTGCCAGCCATCTTTAATTCCCTCGGAGGGGGTCATCTCTCTAATTCCCTCGGAGGGGTCATTTTCCATCGGTGGGGGTCATCCCTTTTGATCCCGTGGATCGGGTGGATTTGGTCGAAATCGGGTGATCAGGTGGTGAGCGCGTATCGTTTGCCCAAAGTGTCCAAGATCATGCGAGAGTCCCCCGATACCAAAGCACAAGGGTTTCGTCGGTTTCGCATGGGTAGCCGTGATCAATGCGTTGTTGCGCGTATTTTACGTGATCGGATATTGTGCCGCGCGTCACTTGGTCGAAATCGTATAGCTCACTTATGCAATCAAAAGTGAGATCGGCAACGGTTGGGTCGGGCGTATCGGAAGCCGTGCCATCAGGCTGCACGTAAAAGGGCCATCCATCGCTTGCAATGTGAAGATCAAGAAATTCGTATTTCATGGGTTTTATCCTTATAAGATCACGCGGGATTGCATGTAAAAGCCCGCAACGCAAAACACGCAACGGGCTTGAAATACAATCTTGCAGCTTAGAAATCGAGATATGCATCCCCCACAACAACAACACTAGGGTTCTCAAGTGACGCCCCGCAAGATAATGCAAAGGCAAGCAACTCATCATCATCAGCGCAAGTGCCTTCAGCGTTAATCCACTCACCGTGCCAAGATAAGCTATTTTGACCTTCCTCATCAGAAAAGCCGCAATCTTCAGTGATCACGTTATAAAATTCCGCATGATCATCTAACTTAAACAACTTTGCATCGGTATAACCGCCACGGACATCAGCACCCCCGTGAATTTGGAGTAATATGTAGGTTTCCTCACCGTATTCCCCATCAAGTTTCAGTTCTTGGCCCTGCATAACTTGGCTATGATTTGCGGCCCAATTGTAGGTATTAAAACCCTCGCCTTCAGCCGTGAAGCCGTGTTTATTTAAGAACCCCCAACCCGCGATTGATACCCCCATATAATCCCCATCCCAATCATCAACGGGCTTTGCATTAAATTCTTTGCAAAGATCATCAAGTTCTAAAGCGCCCCCCGTTAACAAGTGGAACACATCAACGCACGGTAAAACTTCAGCGGTGAGCTTGCCTTGCCATTCACGCACGTAAACTTCAGCATATGCGCTTGGTTTAGCGTTGAAGTCGTCAATAGTTTTACCCATGTTTTGTTGCCAAGCGCGGCCATTAGCACCGCCACTGTCCAACATATGGGTTCCTGTGTTTTCGGTGAGCATCGCGGCGATAGTTTGTTCAAGTGTCATAGTCATGGTTTTAATCCTTATTTAATCAGTTGTTGAAGGCGTAGTGATAGCCAAAGTCAGCGAACCCGAAGGATACGCCATCGGCGGTTGGATAGGCCCAAGCGAATTGGCCTAGGCAATACGCGGCAATAGCGGTGATGATCAGGCTTTTCATTAGTTGGCCCCCTTGTGAGCGTTATAGGCCTCGGTCAAAGCATTGTCGGAATAGGTGATGCAACCCACGCCAACGTATCCAAGTGTTTTGGAATGGGCCATGGCGTTATGGTGCACAAGGTATAGGTCTCGCCATGCAGCCACTGCATCAGGGTTTTCTAAATCAATATTTAGGGCGAGGTCGATAAGATCGGTATAAGTAAAGGGCATCAGAAGTCTCCTAAGGTTAGGCGGGAGGGGCGAATCAACCATAGCTCCCGCAAGTTGTGCCCCCATTGTACACGGTTGGAACATGTCCACAAGGGGACTTGTTACATATAGCAAGATCAGGGGCTGATCAGGGGGGATGATCATCAGGTGTTGTCGTGACTGATCAGGGGCTTGGGCAGGTTAACCCGCGCCGATCTTGTGTTGGTTCGCTTGGCAACGGGCATGGTTGATTCGTTGAGTTGTGTGGCGATTCCCTTATCCTCGTTTGTCAATATCTTTTGTGATCTTCACTAGATTATTTTCATAAGTGTAACATTTTTGTTGCCAGTCATATAGTTTAACGTTGAACTACTTTTGTTTGATTATAGTTTAACGTTGAACTATCTCTGGCTGATCACGAATTGTTACAGGGCGTAATAATCTATTGACATTTCTCTTGGGACCCTCTAAATTATGCAAAGTGATTCGGCGGCAGCCCTTTAACACCCCCTAAATCCAACACAAGAATTTACTTTTGACTTACCCACCCACATGTCAACAGGGGAAATCATCACGAATTGTTACAAAATAACACAAAAATAACAATAAAAGAATCTAGCGTTATCAACGACATATAAAATAGTTTCACTTTTGTTAAAATACTTGGTTGTTAAAAACCTAAAAAGGTCTATATAGTATAATAAGAACTCTTACTTAAGTTACCTCTAGTGTAGCTCTAGAGTTATTAACAACCACATCAACCAATAAGAGAGTTACTCTAGAGTTACTCTAGTGTTACACTTTTTAAGGTTGATGTAGTAGTTGTTTATCCCCCTTGTTTTTGTCGTGATCTCATTAAGACAGACAGAATCTATTCCCCCCTGACTAACCAAGACGAATCTTCACAAACTTGTCGTTAACAGAAGTGGTCCTGCCGATGGTCATGGGGGTTTACCTATATAAGTGAGACTGGCGAATGGCCGAGAAATTACCTTACAGTAAGATCGTAGAGAAGCACGTCCTTAAGTGTGTCCGTGGTGGTGTCTCTAAGAGAGAGACGTTAGCTTCCATGCAGCACTTGCAGGATGCCCCTAGTTCTATGACTACCTTCTATAAGCACTATGGTAAGCTCTGGCATGAAGAGCATACTGACATTATGTCGCAGATTGGTTCTAGAGTTTATGACCAAGCTATCAACGGTGATGTTAAGGACTCTTCTACTTACAAGTCTCAAGAGTTGGCCTTACGAGCTAAAGCTGGATGGTCGCCACAGAATACAGTTAATGAAGTTGACCAAGAGACTGATCCCGAACTTGATGTCTCAGCAGCAGATCAACTTATGAACTTGCTAGGATTTGATACTGATGAACCCGAAGAAGAGAATAACGGCTGATACTCTTAGGCAGCTACCACCAGCTAAGGTCAAACAGCTATTCACTCAGCTAGGACCAGCTAAGGTAGATGAGCTACAACATGATTGGTCGTTCTGGGGTAGAGACGCACAGTTTCCTCCAACTGACAATGAGTGGAACACATGGTTAATCAATGCTGGTCGTGGTTTCGGTAAGACACGTTGTGGTGCTGAGTGGGTACGAGAGCAAGTCAAGCTAGGTCATAAGCGTATAGCCTGTGTAGCATCCACTAACAGTGACATTGAACGTGTTATGGTTAAGGGCGAGAGTGGTTTCCTATCGGTATGCTGGAAGCATGACAAGGATCATAAGGGTAAGCATATGGGCTTTCCTGAGTGGTCACCTACCAAGCGGTCCTTGAGTTGGGCCAATGGTGCAAAAGTAGAATTTTACTCAGCAGAAGAGCCTGAGCGTCTACGTGGTCCACAGTTCTCCGCTGCATGGTGTGATGAGCTTGCTGCATGGAACAAAGATATTGACACATGGCAGATGCTTCAGTTCTGTCTACGTCTAGGTAAGCACCCTAGAGTGTGCGTTACAACAACTCCCAAGCCTACTAAGTTAATGCGTGAGTTACTTAAGAACCCTAAGACTATTGTTACAAGTGGTTCTACCTTTGATAATGCTGCTAACTTAGCTGATACATACCTTGTTGCTGTTAAGGAGCAGTACGAGGGAACACGTATTGGTAGACAAGAGCTTTATGCTGAAGTCCTAGAAGAAGCTGAAGGCGCTCTATGGACTACGGCTATGTTAGATGACTGTGCAATTAAACATGCAGACTTACCTGACCTAGCTCGTATTGTCGTTGCACTTGATCCTGCTGTTACCTCTAATGCTGAGAGTGACATGACTGGGATTGTTGTTGCTGGTATTGACATCAACGGTATTGCTTATGTCCTTGGGGACTATACTGATAGGCTATCCCCACAGGGTTGGGCCTCTAAAGCTATTCAACTATATAATTACTACCAAGCTGACCGTATCGTAGCCGAGGTCAATCAGGGTGGTGACATGGTTAAGACTACCATTCATGGTGAGGACGATAGTGTATCCTACAAGGCTGTAAGAGCCTCTCGTGGGAAGTTTGCTAGAGCCGAGCCAGTATCTGCATTATACGAAAGGGGGCTTGTTAAGCACGTCTCTAATCCTCCTGATGGTGCATCACTGAATGAACTTGAGACACAGATGAGAACGTGGGAGCCATTAGGTCGAGTTGGCTCTCCTGACCGCCTTGACGCTATGGTGTGGGCAATTACAGACCTTTCTTTGAACGGCTACAGTAAACCCCAACTGACCCTCGCTTATTCTAGTGCTAAGGGCTTATCTAAGTAAAAGGCAATAGACAAATGGTTAAGAAGCTCTCAGAAGCAGCCGCTAAGGCTACGTTAGGCGTAGCTGGCGATAATACACACAACGGTCAAATCCGTGCTGATGAGTTTCTTCCTGAGTTACGTGGTAAGAAAGCCATCCGTAAGTATCGTGAGATGCGTGACAATGATGCCACTATTGGTGCTGTCATGTATTCTGTTGAGCAGATACTACGTGATGTTGATTTCCATGTAACACCTGTTGATGAGAGTGACGCTGCTAAGGCTGAGGCTGAGTTTGTTAAGAGTATTCTTGACGACATGGATCATACCCTAGACGATCACATTTCAGAGGCTCTGTCTTATTTGTCGTATGGCTTCGGTTGGTTTGAGGTTATCTACAAGCGTAGAGTTGGACCTACAGAGCGTTCTGATAAGAAGCACTCTAAGTACACTGATGGACGCTTAGGCGTTAAGAAGATTGCTGCTCGTGCACCTTGGACTATTAATAAGTTCGATGTCAACCAGAAGACTGGTGATGTCTTGGGTATTGAGCAATCAGTAGGTATTATGAATGGTAAAAACTACATTCCTGTCAA
>Ga0115008_10000793_pt1 | contig 24631 bp, 16 predicted proteins | sample FraStrMetagenome_FD_87164 | JGI IMG/M metagenome (GOLD analysis project Ga0115008, IMG submission 87164) | Marine eukaryotic phytoplankton communities from Arctic Ocean - Fram Strait ARC3M Metagenome | ecosystem: Environmental > Aquatic > Marine > Oceanic | place: Fram Strait | collected...
ATGTACATGTACACGTACAGATGTGGTGACCAAGAAGAGCGTCTGCGCGCCGGTCCGGCGAATTCGCTCGTCGCGGCCAGACACGCTGCCTAGCTGCGTCCTCACCTACCGCCGGTCGCGGCCCTGCCATCCCCCCTCCCCCCGTTCGCCGCGCTGCGCTGGACGACGCCCAGACGACGACGCGCGCGCTGAGTGATGAACTGCGAGCCGCGTGCGTCTGCTACCGCGCTTGCTGGCCCGACGGCCGTCGACGCCGACGGCGACCAGAGCGGACGTGCTCCCACCGCTGCCGAGGCCCGACGCGAAGTCCATCGGGCTATGCAAAGCCCGTATCTGCCCGCGCGTGCCAACGACCACGCGCGAGAGATGGCGCTCGAAGCGTTGCAAATCTACTGCCATGCGATCTACGCGCACGCCGACTATCTTACCCAGCAGGAGGCTGCGCGCACTGGCACGGTCAATCACATCATCGGACCTCAGGCGATGGCAGTCGCGATCGACGCGCTCGGTTTTTTCCAGGTTCCCGCACAATACAATATCACCGAGGTGCCATGCAACGTTGCCTACAGTGCCTCCATGCCCTCCCCGCACTTCTTCCAGTAAACGCTACAAGAACAAACGGGGTTGTCACCACGCAGTGTTCTACGTGAGTGGGTTCCCTGAACCTGCAGGTGACATTCCGGCGTACTTTCGTACACGGGAACTGCAGCTAGTGTGACTACCCTTGTGGTATGTTCCTATACCGTCCTTAGGATTATCCTTTCGTGGCACCGCGCGCGTCGCACCGCAAACCGGGTGTCGTCCTCGTCCGGGTTTGGGCAGGCGGCAGGCGACTGTCAGCTTGGCCTCAGACGCCTCCCCAGTAGTAGCAGATGATCTTTTGGAAGAGTTCTTTTGGCAGATGGGCTGAGGGGCGTGTCCTCGAGTGCTTGGCGCTTCGACTGCCGCCGGCCGCGCCTGCTCTGACCCGCGGACCCGACGCTTCAGCAGCAAAAAGAAAGTGCGACAGCAGGTCGGCAGGCGCGGGAAACGCGCGCTCCCGCACGACGAGCGTACGCAGCCCCGCGAGCACGTGGCGCGGTTCCGCGATGCGCGCCAGCGGAATTGGCACCTCAATTCCCGCGCGGCGTGCGGCCTTTGTCACGGTGACGGCGCCCATGAAGTTGTTCCACGTTGGCTTCTCCCAGGCGTCCCGACTGAGGCAGTCCTCGAGGTCTTCGGTGCTCCCGTCGAGTACATCGTGCAGCGTGTCCGCCTGCTCAAACAACTTCGCGCGCAGCTTGTCGGGCATGCGATAGACGCCCATCCACCGCTTAAAGATCTCGGTGCTCTGCTCGCGCGTCAGAAGCATGCTTTGCGATTGAGCGCCGCACCGCAATTCCTGCTTCCCGCGCGGTCTTAAGCGCGATTAGGTGGCGCGCTCATGCGCGGGCGGCACGCAAAACAGCGGCCCGGTGCTCGTTCGGCAATGCTCACGCGCGCGAATAGCGGGGCTGCCCTCGAGCGCACCGACCGACGCACCGTGACACCCCTAACACTACCGGAGATGTCAGGTGACGTCAGGTCATTGCTAGTAGGTGCGGCGCTACTAGTCTACTTAGCCATCGTACGCCGACGTCGGCGTAAAAGCCTGTCGCGGCCGGCTTGTGCGTCGCCGTCGTCGCCATGAATTACCGCCGCACCCATGCCCCGACGGGGCCTGGCTCACGACCCGCTGGCGCTCGGCAGTGCGCAACGTTTGCGGCTTGGCAGCTTGTATTGTCTCGAGTTGGGTGGCCGTCACTGCGCGCGCGCCGCGGGCTAGCCGCGCGCGGGGGCGCCCAAGCATGGGAGGCTTATTGGCTCGGCCGTCCCCCGCCAATCCGCCGGCGCCCGTGGCACTCCCAACCGCGAGCTTGGCTCCTCCGGGGGCTGCTTCCCCAACGCCACCCGTCGTACCAAATGTCGAACCGGCGCCGCGGTCGCTGGGCGCACGTCCGGCCGCTCCACCGGGCGAGGCGAGGCGTTTCGTCACCCGCCCACCGGCGGACATCGAGGACAACCATCAAGGACCCGCTCACCGCGACGAAGTCCCCCGGGATGTACCTTCGTCCGGTGGAGGCGACGCGCTGTCGACGGCGGACCGCGCTGAACGCATCGTGCGTCGAGGCGTGTCAATCGAAGTAAGGTTCTACGCCGAGTCGGCCATCATAGAGGATGGCCTGGCGATCGTGCAGATCGATCTCACCTACGATGGCGCCGCGCCTCTCGCGCGTGACGACCTCGGGTTCAAGCTTCGCGTGTCCCCAGCTGACCTCCGAGATCCGCTCGTACTGGATGACGTGCAGCCCTGGTTGCAGCGCATGGTGGATGCGGTGCGCGACTCGGTCACTCGCTGGACAGTGACTGCGATTAACGACCAGGCCTTTTACTGCGACATCGTGAACGGCCAAAGCGGTGCTCGCGCCGAGGCCATGGAGGCGTACTTTGACGCGGCCCGTGTCGCGGGCCACCTCGAGCTACGCCTCGTCGGCGCGAGCCGATTGGGGGTGCCCGAACATTTCACGCCGGAGGGGGACGACGACGAAGCCGCGCACCCTGGCGGCGCGGGCGGCGGTACGCCTACCGACGCCTTGCGGCTCGACGCGCTCCCCCCCGCCGACGAGCCCTTACCCACGGTCTTGGAACCCGCCGACCAAGATTGCGGGAGGGCGGGCGCAGAGCACGCGGCTCGCGAGCTGCTTCGCTTGGTCGAGGACGTAGACGTGGAAGCCATGGACGATGCTGAGTGGGGGTCGCTCGAGAGCCGCAGTGCGTCACTTGTGGTGAACATAGCCCGCTCGCTCCTCCCGCTACCTCGTGGTGTGGCCGAACGAGTCCACGCGGTTATGCTGTCCTGCATGTCGCACCCGGCCAAGGTCGGGGTCGCTGCGCTTTTACTCCACGGTGACGGCCTAGAATGGGATCCAAACGGCCGCCGGCAGTTCGCCGCGCCCCGCGGAGCCACGTATCTTCACCTCGCCGCCTCCCACGACAACCTGCACGCGGTTGCCGTTCTGTTGGCGTGCACGGCGGATCCGCACGCAACGTTGGGTCGCGGCGTGACGCCCTTGCACTTCGCCGCGCGATACGCCGGCCCGGACACGACACGGTGCCTCCTCGCTGTTTCGGGTCCCGGAGCCGCGGATCGGGGCTCGGAGCTCGGAACACCGGTTGAGATTGCTCACACTCGTGTACACATCGGCGACGAGAACGCCGAGGAGGTCCTGGCCGTCCTTGCATCCGCACCCCCAGACGACGATGACCTCCAACGCCGCGTGCGCCGCTACGACCGCCGCGCCGGCGCCCTTTTGGCTAGGACTCGGGCCTCCGACGACGACGAGAGCCTCGCTGCGACCGACCCCGAACCTCTTACCCACGACAACGGCCGCGTCGTGCGATGCGGGCCGACGACGAGCACCGAGCGCTGTTACGCCGGAGCGGTCAAGGCCGCCTTCGACGTCGGCGCGCTGCCGAGGGCTGAACCGGGAGTCCAGCTCCTGAGCGTATTGGCCGCGTGCCTCTTTCGTGCCGAAAGCTGGATCGCGCACGAGTACCAACCAACTAACGAAGGATACGTTCGCTCCTCGTCCACCGCCGACTTTGACGAGGCGATCTGCGCGGACCTCGTGTCGCACGAGACCGACTTCCTCGCCTCTTTGCCGGCCAACCACTGCTGGCCACGGCACTTCGTCGACTCGACGTCGTTACGCGTGCCGCAAACGGCGCCTACGAGCAGCTTCGACTTGGGTGCTCGCCCACTTGCGGCGACCTCGGAAGCGACGATGGCTCCGGATGAACCTCTCGCGCTCCTGCAAAGAGCGCCGGCAGTCACGCTGCCGCCGCTGCCGTCAGCCGCGTCCCGGAAGCCGGTCCCGCCGGTGGCCGGTTTGACGTGCGCCCCTGGCTCATTGCTGCTGGACGCCAAGGCGTCGTCCTTGCTTGTTCCCCTCATATACTGCGCGGCTGGCTGTGTCCCGGACGGGCCGCACCAGTTCGGCGCAGGACGCCGTTCGAACCCCGAAACCGTGCGGCGTGCGAGCCAGTGGTGGAGCGACCGTCTCGAGCTGTGGCCGACGTGGTGCCGGGATGTCAAAGCCGTGCTCCAGCGAAACGCCGGACAGTGGTTCCACGCGCAGTTCCAGCTAAACGCCCAGGATTTCAGCCGTCGGCCAATCCCTGCGGTGCCTGAACACGGCAACGTGGTCGGTTGGCTCCCTTACCTCGACCCTCGCTGCCAAAGGATGATTCTTCTCGAGGCCGGGCTGGAGACGGTATTAGCCGACTTTCACACTTGGTACGTGGCCGAGCTAGCAGTTAAATGCGCGGACTTGCGCTCTCCGGGGCAGCCTCGTCGTACTTATGACGTTGGTCGCCGATGCGAGCACGTCCAATACGAGGTGCCTATGGCCGAATCCAGCCCCGGCGCAAGACCAGGCGCGGTGCCGGGCGTGGCCCCAAGGGAGCGCGAGATGCCGCTGGGTAGTGCCATACCGGGCGCCCTCCCGTCGACGCTAGCGGAAGACCTTTCGCCGCCAAGGCGCCCACATAGCCTTCTCCCCTCGACCCCCGCCTCCGCCGCGCGAGGGCCTTTGGACTCGTTCGTACGACACTGGCGCGACGAAGGCTTCCTCGTCTGTCGTGCGACCAGGGCCTTTGCGCACGGCACGACGAACGCTGCGCTCGAGTGCCAAAATTATGGGCATTTGCAGTTGGGCCTCGAGGTGGGGGATGTCGTTGTCGCAGGCGCCGGCGATTTCGAGGACGCCCGAGATGACATCCGCTACTGGGCTACTGACAATCCTCTGCTTGGCGGCTGGCTCGAAACGCTGGCCTACCGTGTGCGCAGCGCGGGGCGCGACGCTGTCGAGGTTCACCAAGGAGCCGTCTGGGTGGAGGGCCTAAAACTTGAGCCGACCGGGTTTGCCGGCATACCTGCACTGCTGGAGGAACAAGAGCGATGCGCAGCAGAGAAGTTTGACGCAGGTGGCTCTGACGCCGCCGTCGACACTGAGACCTGGTCGCGCCCCTTGGACGGCGGTCTGGGGGACGAGCCCGCCGATGCAGCGGTCCTCCCCACCACCACCGTGCGCAGTGGCGTCGACGTTGGCGTGAGCCTGCTATTCGCATCCGCGATGCGAGGGAAGGAGGTTGTGGAGGTTCAGGTTACCTACTGGTGCTCACGACCGGTCGTCCGCCACGACCTCGGCTTCGTACTCGACGTGGATCCGCACAACAGCAGTTCGCGGCTCGCCGCCGTCGACCCAGAGCCTTGGCTCGCGGCCATGTTCGAAGGGGCCCGGGCTACAGCCGGGTCGACGCACCGCTGGACTGTGACGCACATTAACGGCAAAAGATATTACCACGACCTTGTGGAAGGCGAGTGCACAAGCTCGGCGCTGGTCATGGTGGCCGAACTGGAGGCCCGTCTCGACGCAGGCCAGCTCAGTCTGGGCCTTGCTGCGGTTCGAAATATGGGGAGCGACACCGGCGACGCCAACGGCTTAGACCCTGCGCTAACGTCGGACGACTCGTCAGCGACCCTTCCCCCAGTCGTGAGTGGCGCGGCGCGCGCCTTGGGCGAGACGCCGTTCTATCCCGTGTTTATTGCGGGCCGTCGGCCCCATCGCGATGCTCCGCAGGTTAATCGGCGTCCTGGTACCAGCAGCGCGCACTCCGACCAAGTCGCCTGCGTCGCCCGAGTTGCTCGAGTTGCCTCCAATCGACGAGACAAACGTAAACCGCTATCCGCCTCCCAACCTTAGCGACCATGTCGCCCGGCGAATGGACCCGACGGGCGCGGTGGTGACGTGGTATCGCCAAATGACCGGCGACCCTTGGGACGGAACCCGCGCGTCCTCGGCGCGTGAAAATCCTCTTCGGCGCCGTGCTGCGAACGCCCTGTGGCCAACTATTCTCCAGGTACCGCCTACGAGACGGCCCGAACCTCTTGGTATACATTGCGCCATCGCGCGGCGATGCGAAACGACCCTCGAGAACGACTCGCTCAAAAGTACGACGCGGGCGCCAGCGTCTTCACGCGCAACTCCGCGCGGCTAGCGTCGCTCAAGGAACGCGTGAACGACCTTCACCTCGACGAGCAACGGCGCGAGGAGCTGCGGAACGAACTACTCGCCTGCCAATACGCGACAGCCGCCGACCTCGTTGACGACGCGTACGTCACCGAAGAAGACCAACAGAACTGCGTTCGCAAGTTCACTCACGCTCTGAACGAAGCGCTGTCACACATATGGCGCGTGTGTGGGGCGTGCGGACGACGTGACCCGTTAGGCCGCGGTTGGTGCAAACTCGACCTCGGCCCGCTTGCGGCCGCGCTCGGCGGACGGGCGGAGGTGCCGGCTAAGGAGCTGCACGACGAAGCTTATCGGCTACTGGGCGTAACGACCGACGCGACGCCGGTCCAGCTTAGGCGCGCTTTCCTCGCCCTAGCGCGCAAGCTGCATCCCGACAAACGACCTGGCTGCCCCACCGCAACCGACGACTTCCAGACATTGCAGTTGACATACCAAGGCTTGCTGGACCCCGAGACGCGGGCCCGTTACGACCGCACGGGCCGCTTTGAGGAGCTTGAGGACGAGCCGGACGACTCCACGCTACGCGCGCAAGCCGAACTCGCGAGGACGCCGTACCTCTGGCTAGCGCTCGACGCGGCCGCACTCGACCGGTACAACACCCGGCGCGAGCGCTCGTTTAGCGTCGTCGACGAGGTGGGCGCAGAATTCAAAGTGTGCGTCGCGGACTTTGACAACGTTAGCCACATCTTGGGCGTACCTTTCCACGTGGCCGACGTGTCGAACGGCAAGATTTGGCTATGCCCCCACTGTAAGCGGCCGAGTCTCCTTCTGGGCTCTCGTTCATGGGACACAGCGCGCGCCGCAGGTAAACACCGTCGACACGAGGCTCCGCCCGATTGTTACGCGAGTGCCGACTTTGGGCGATTGCGTGTCATGGCCCGCGGCGCGAACGGCGTCACGCGTGAGTTTGATTTTGGTCGGCTCAACCTGCTAGAGCGGCTGACGGTCGCCGCCGCCCGCGCCTACACCGTCGTCGTCAAGGCGGTCTCCGTATACAACAAACAAGAGTCCGCGAACCGGCGACGCACGCGCGTCGGCTCCATATGTTTCGCCCACATGGTCTGCGGACCGCAAGGCGCGTCCGAGGTCAAAGGCGACGGCGGCGCAGGGCCCTGGTCCGCGGAAGAAAGGTACGGGTGGCGGGCTGTCGAGATGGCTTTACACGGAGTGGTGCCGTATCTCGTCGGCCCCGATGGCGCAGTCTCGCGCATGGAGGCGCTCATGCTACAAAAGGACTTTTTCACGCTGCGGCCAGATTGCGTCTTTAACCAAGCGGTCCCCGGCGCGCGCAACTGATATCCCCTTTGAGTCCGTCTCAAGGGCCCCGATCAGGTCCAAATCATGAAACACGTCCCTCCCTCGCCCGATTCACGCTTCCCCGACGTGCCGGACTACGCCTGGTTCCGAGACGAACTGCAGGGGGCGCGTGACAAGATCGCAACCCACGTGCGCAGGACGAAGTTGCGACGCGCGGACACCGCGCTCGACCAACTGGTAGAGGGGTCGGACGTCGCAGGCGTTCGTCGCCACGCGCGACCTGAGGCCGCCGACGCCGCGGACGCGCCGAACCCGCGTGGTCCGGGCGACTCATTCGAGACTGAGATCGGCCATATGACAGTGGCGAGGCTCAAAAAGGAACTCCAAGCGCGGGACCTCGCTACGACGGGTCTAAAGGGTGTGCTCAAGGCACGTCTGTTGGAAAGCGTGTCGCGCGAGCACGTGCCGCCCGGAGCTTCTGCTATGGCACATGGCGACGGGGACGATCTTCTGTCGGCCTTGGACGTCGACGCCTCCGAACGCACGTACCTCGAAAACGCCAGTCGAGAGAGCCGAGAGTGCAACGACGATGTCGTCCCTACTCATCGGGGATCCATGCCTGGGCAGACTACGGGGATGCCCGCACTCGTCGATAGTATTGCAACCGTGGTCGCTGATCTCGTCGAGATCGAAGATCCCGATCGGGCAAAGCAGTATCGGGAAGAGATCAGGCGCGCCGAGGCGCCGTTGAACGACTACCGAGACGGCGGGCGTAAACTCATGGACGTGGGTCCCGGAGTCACCTCTGTCAGATGGGCCGCCACGCACGGACCCACGGCGCGTAGCATGTCGTCCCGCAGGTATGGCCCGACCTCTTCCCGCGACGCGCGGGCTTTGGGACCGACCGAGGGGTGGTGCGCGACCAGAGCTACGAACGCATGATGATGTACAAGGACGGCCGCTTCGCCAAGAACATGCAGTTCCTGTTCGTCTGCGCCCATGTAAAATCTGTTCTGCGAGTGAATTGCAACATCGGCCTGCGATGCAAGTCTGCCGCGTTCCACAAGCTAAAGAAGATGCTGGTTGCGCCCACCTTCTGGGCGGATGTCCGCGAGGCGCGATCAAAGCCAGCCACGGCGCACCGCATTGTGTCGACGGTCACCAGATATACGCGATTCGTGGCCAAACACGTGCCTCACAGCGACGCGCAGCGCGCAAGTCGACTCTCCGATTCTTCGGTGTGTTTTCAGGGGAACGTCGTGGGGCGTTCGGGACCGCAGTCACGCAGGCGCGGCGCAAAAGGGCGCGCTGGTAACCGAATTCGTCGGCGAACAACGCGGCGCTGGGCCAGCGTCGATCTTTGCTACGAACACGTTCGACGACGTCCACGACGGGTTGGTGTTGCGCCTGGGGCTCGCGAATGACGGTGCTACCCAAGAACAGGCCGAGGAGTGCCTCCAAAGAGCCATCTGCGAAGGCCGAGACCAACAGATGGGCTCGGGCCCTGCGTGTACCAGCATGACCGAGTACGCACTGCAAGAGCGCGCCGCGTTATCGCCCATGGTCTCGACGATCGCGTTCCAGCAATTTCGCCAAAACGTCCAGACTAATCTCGTGGGCCTCGCAGCGCGCCGTCCGTCGGACCTTCCTGTAAGGCAGCGGGACAAGGGCGTCCAGGGGCGCAACGCCAGCTGGCACGACGTCATGGAGGCCACGGTGCGCGGAGCCTGGCACACGCACGCGTCGCGACACGGAGGCCTTACCCCGGTTGCATTTGCGAACGTCGCGGACGAGACCCAAAAAATATTCGTGGAAACCCTCGGACGAGACTCGACGCTCAAAGAACTCGCTGAGGCGTGCGTCGACACTCAAATCCAAGCGACGCTGCCGCTGGTGTACCACGTCGTCGCTATCGCGCAGCGCGTGCTAAAGGTAGCTAAACGACGCGACGGGGCCGCAGCTATACCCGACATGACGCGTCGCGTCCCTTTCACGCCCGAAGAAAGAGCAAGGCATGACCATCGGCCTGCCTCGCAACTACGGACGGCACTCGCGCACGCCCTGCTGGCCGCCCTCTCGCACGCGGAAGGCCCCGAAGCAGCACGTCGCGCGGCCAACGACGCGCGCGTCGCCCTGATCCACAGGCGTAACAGGGCCGAGGCGCACTCCCGGGCTCGGCGAGGTTTGCCGGCACTCGGGCCAGCGGGGGGCTGCGGAGAGGCCTGGTTTGGAGAACTTCCCGCTCGCATTAGGGAACGGGCCTGGCTGCGTAAGCGGCAACAGACACGGTTAAAGCAGATTCGCAAGCTGACCGACATCGCCGTCCACGCCGGACCGCTCGACAAAGACCTTGTTGACTTGGACGCGCGCTGGATTCCCGACGACGCGCTCCGCGTATACTTGGACCTATGCCTAGCCACGCCCTTCGAAGACGCAGCAGCCAAGGCCGAAGCGCTCTGGCATCAAACGCAGGCCGACGCCTCTCGAAGCAGGGCGGACGTCGCGGCACAGAGAAATGCGTTCTTCGACACCCAAAGACGGGTTTTATCGCAGCACGATCAGCTCGTCACCGCCGTCGCGGAGCTCGACGCGAGGCGTCGCGTTGTGCAGACGTTCGGAGGGCTTGACCCGTACGCCGCGCCGACGCTCTTTCAGCACCATGCGTATCTTACCGTCGCAAATCGGCACCTGCACCAATGTATGAGGACCTGCACGAAATATCTGTCCGGAAAAAGCGGTTGTCGTCTGCGCATGCCGCGGCCTCACGATGTTCCACACACCTCTATCAGCCAACTTGTCGAGCTCGGACCACAAGGCGGGTGGGCGGAAGACGACGCGTGGCCCTTGCACGACGGCACGCTCGTCGAGTCGGACGTCGTCCGATGCCGCCAATGCTATACCCAGTATGATGGCACCGTGCACGCGACGGACGCTCGAAGAGGCGTCAATTATTGTCTGCGCTCGCAGCCCGAAGCTCAGGCAGCGCCGCCCGACCTGAGACAACACACCTCACCGGCCGCTTGCGAACACGTACCTGTCGCGTCCTCGGGCGCGTCTCAAGACGCTGCTAAAGCGCAGATCATCACCGGTGCCGAGCCGCCGGTCGACGCCGACGCGTCAGACACCTACAAAAGCTTGGATGTCCCGCGGCCGCGCCGCTCGGCCGGACGGCGCAAACGCTCGCGGCATCACGCCCTCCAGGACGAGGGCGTAGCGCGCTTGTCAGACTTGTTGTTAACAGATGCAGGCGACGTCCATGCTTCTGCGCCTGTCTTTTCATTGGCCCCCGACCATCGCTGCCTCGCTTTAGATTTGAAACGTCACATGGTATGCACTGAAACGCGCTTGTTAGACGCGCTGTTTCCTTTTTCCGACGATCGGGACGCAGCTACGTTGACGGCCCACCGCGATCGGGCGCCAACCGCCATTGCCGCGGCGTCCGGTGTGAAACTGCAACGCGTTCTACGCGCTGCGCTCCTGGACCGTGACATGCGCTACGTCCTGGAGCGCGCGGATTCCCAACTCGACGCGTTGCGTGCGCGTCTTTACGAACTTCGAGATGCCAAAGAAGAAGAGCTCGACGAGCGACCCGCCGGCGCCACTGCCCAACATGGGAGCAAAACTGAAGACCTCCGCGCGCTGGTACGGGCTCTCTGCGACGGGCCACTTTGTCTCAACGGACACGTGGCGGAATACAACCTTGTCGAGAGTGGGTGCGGCCGGACGAATCAAAACCCCCAGCACCTCGGGGCTGGGTCTGGCGCTATGGCCACCGACGCATATCGAGGAAAGTACATGGCAAAGGGCGACGACGAGCCACAAGAAGTCCTCAGCCTCATCGCAACCTCGTCCGAGATAGCTTTGAAATATCCCTCGACGGCCGACGACCGCCTACTCAAGCCCGAAGAACGTCACACGAAGCACTTTTGCGCCAAGATGGTCAATAACTGTGGACGCGAGCTCGACGCTGTGCAAGCCGCTGCCGTAGTTAGTGGGCGAGCGCCGCTCTCGATGAGGTCGCACATGCCTGTTTACGTATCCGTTTGGGCCCACGTCGCCGTACGAAAACAAGCCATCGGACGCGAACTGCTTGTGGGCCGGCCCCACGTCGACAGCACCGCGTTGCGAAGGCTAACGCGAAAGGCCACCCTCGATAAACTCGATGCGCTTTCCACCTCCGAGCTCAAGGCGATGTGCGTTCGGCGCGGGTTACCGACCACCCATCCGATGGAGAAGACGCACCCCGCCGATCCGTCAGAAACCCCGGACCTTTCCGCCCTGAGTCCTAAGCAGCGGAAGCAACGTCCTCGTGAGCACAGATCTCTCAAGGCCGTCCTACGCGGTCGGCTCCGCGAGCACGACGCGGCTCTCGACATAGACGACCGTCCCCAACCCGCCCAGGTCCCAGAACTAGACGAGCTGGCCGTGGACGACGAAGACAAGCCCCAACAGGTCGTGGAGATGAAGGCAGATCCGAAGGCCGCGTTCGGCACCAAATACAAGGTGTATGCATCCAAGTGCGTCAGGGTGGTGGAAGCTGGTGACCGGAAAGCCCGTGTCGCCTACGATCGGGACCCAGATTTGGCGCAGCGCTGCGCAGAAGCCGATAGACGCGGTCACGAGGCGCTCGCGTCAGAATTCGACGCAGTGGTGGATCGGGCCGTACAGTTTGCGAGTAGCCCAGCCGCTGACGACGACGCCGCCGGCCGCCAATACCATTTGCGAGCCCTTAAAAAGATGACAGCAGAGGCAGTACGACGTCGCTATCGGTGCCGTCGCGCTCTCACTCCGAAGCTCATGCAGACGAGCTTCCCGACGCTGACCGCGCTTGAACGAGCCCTCGAGCGTGATCCGCGTGCTCTGTACCGCCCCACGTACGAGCAAGTCGTGGTATGCGACGCCGAACATTATGGATTCCGCGACGAGCGGCTAAAATCTTTTACGGCGGACGAATTCGCCCAGCATTGCGAAATTCGCAAGGCGCGGTGCGGAGACATCGAGGACAACGATTTTCTCGACCGCTGGACACGCCACGACAGAGACAATGAACCCGTGGACCTCGAATCTGGCGGCGCTCCGCGGGACTACAAAGAAGATATCGCCGCTGCGCACTACGACATGATAGATGTGCACGCTGGCCACGTTACTGTGAACACCGTGAAGACAGCACTCGAGCAATTGCACCTCCCATACATCGCGCAACGTAACGTAGCCGACTTCACGCCTCCCCACCCTGCGCATCACGGGCGCGTTAGTCCTCGACCAACTCGCATGTGCCAGTACGAGCAATGGGAAGCTTTGCCATTTCGAGCTGCCGCCTGGTATTGGCAATGGACCCGAGGGAACCTCTGGGATGGAACGTACGGGGGGGGGGACGGCACTTACGACGCAGCGGTAGACGATTACAATAAATTCAGACGCGCCTGGCAAAAGGAGGCACCCGTCGAGCAACGCCATACCACCTGGGGTCGTCGGCTCGTGCAGCGGTTTGGGCTGCGCGCACCTCATCCGCTGGCACGCACACACTTCATCGTCTGGAGAGCCTGCGCGCGCGTTGTCCAACTAACAGGCCCTCCTCCGCCCAAGTTGGGCGAATCGCCAACGCCCGCCGGCCGAGACCAGTTCTTCTCTTACCTTGCCGCCTTGCATGTACCTTGGATTATACCCCCCGCGCCCGCCCCAATAAAGATCCGGCTGACAGGAGTCGCGTCTTCCAGACCTACGATTCTGACCCCGAAGGAACGCCTGCCCAAAATCAAGGCTACTTCTGCATCACCTTCCGACGAAACCGTCTTTACGCGTCACTACGCCAACCTTCAGCGCGACGCATGCCTCTGGACCAGACTCGAAGATGCGTTGCCGCAATATCGCCAGACCAACGGCCTTCACGAGGTGTCACGTCACGCGCTCGCGCACGGGTCTCTCGTCATTTCTTGCGATTCCGTAGCGAAGTTCTACGGCGACGTACTCGTCAGAGACGTCAACGCCTCGGCAGACGGCTCTAACGGACGGTGCGAACTCGCCGCGGCGTACGACGCGTATGATCCAAACCGCAACAAAGATCTTGTCGCCGACGGATGTAAGGGACGCGTCGGCGACGCCATCACCACGGCTGGTGGGCCGTTTGGATCGCTCATGTGCAGCGCGGTCGTGCACGCGCATGCTCCGTACAGAAGTCCCTATGCGGACCTTCGACTCCAGTCCTCTTACGATAACGCCCTGCGCTGCGCTCGACACCTGGGCGCGCATACCATTGCCTGCCCATTACTCTCGGCCTCCACCCGAGGGACACGCACGCTTCGCCGCATGGCTGATATTGCTGTAGAGGCGGTGGCCCGATCGGCGTACCATGGTCTCGAGGTGGTGCTCCTGGTAGCGCGCGACGTGGCGGAGGAACGAGCGCTCGCGACGGCCGCCCGGCAATACTTTTCGCGCGCCGCGTCCGTCCAGGGATCGACGAGCGTGGCGGCGGGCGCTCCCGCTGCGCTACCCACCACACAAGGTCGACCCGAGCCCGCGTGGGAGTCGGCTGCGCGCCGTCGACAACTAACGCAGCGCAAAATTGCCCACGGCCGCCTGTTTCGCATTCACAGCCTCTGTGGTGGGGTAGAAGTCCCAGCGCGCCTCAAGGCGCTCCTCAACGTGCACGGGCGTAGAGCTCGACGTTTGTGGAAGGACACCGGACCGCCTGAAGGCGGGCTTGACCTCGAAGACACTGCGGAGAAGGCGGCGCGACGGGAGGCGGCTAAGCTACGGACGCAAATTGCCGCGCTGTCGGACGAGACCGTCGTGAAGCAGCGGACCAACGCCGCTGCCGAATTTTGCAACATGCAGGCACGCCTCGCCGAGAGCTTGCCGTCGCTGCCGTCAGATACCCGCGTGGCGAATGCCCACGACCTTGCTGCAGCCCGACCCCTCTTCCGAGCGGCTGTCGACGCCACCACTCGGAAGAACGCGCCGGCCGAACCCCGTCGCGGCGCGCACGCCATCGTCGCAGAGCTCTTAACCCCGGCCACGCCAAAACCGCCCCTGCGCCCTCCTGATCCGACCGGGACCAACCCCAGTAGTCAAGCGCAGGGTGCGATGGTGGACGTGGAGACGCCTGCTCTTTACCAGATCTTGACCAAAGCCGAGTGGCGTCGTGCGTTCGAGTCCTGGGAACGCACGGGTGCCGGCCCGCCCCCGCTCAATCCTGAACAGCGCGTCGCTGCCGCTGCTGCGTTTCGTTTGGCCCAATACAGAAACCTGGCTCGGGCGCGCGGCATGACCGCCGAGGCTATCCATCACGCCCTCGCGGAAGAGGGGCTCACGGGGTTAATGTTCGTCACCGGGCCCGGAGGCGTTCGCACCAGCGTCGACATGATGCTTTGCTACGATGGACTCACGGAGCCCCCGCAGGCGGGCAAATCGGAGATGGTCAAGTCTCTCGCAAAGACCCTCAAAGACGCGCGCGCCGGCTACGTCGTTATCTCCGCGCACACCGGCGCCGCATGTGCGCCTTTCCTTACGGCCACCATCAATACCATGTTCAAACTTGGGCGCGACGGCCACAAAAAGGCCTGCGTGGCCCACCTCGGGCAAAGCCAGGTCGAAGACCTGCGCACCAAATTCCTCCAGGAATGCGGCGTTATACCGGAGGACATGGCTCTCTTGGTCTTAGATGAGGTGTCGCACATTGAAGCGGGACAACTCGGGCACGTCGACAACCTTCTTCGACTTATGCTCGGCGTCCCCAACATCCCTTTCGGCGGGGTGCCAGTGTTGCTCGCCGGCGACTTCCAACAGCTGGACCCTCCCGGCCAAGGTAGTAAGTCCATGGCGCATCTGCTTGCAGAAGGCGCCCCCCGCCACATCAATACGGCCGCCAGCCGAGGGCTTGACGCCTTCGCGTCCGCACTTCGCTACGACTTGACGATAAACATGCGTGGAAAACGCGACGAGGCCTTTGTGAAGTGGTTAGACGGCATGCGGCAGGGGAAGATCGACCCACGCGGCCTGTCTCGAATAGCACCCCTATCGCGAGACGACGCGCGAGACCCTTCGTGGATGTTCGCCCCTGTGGGCGTCAAGTCGAATTTTGAACGGCACATTATCAACAACCTGCAAATCCGCCGCTTCGCGCAGCACTTTGGCCTGCCGCTGATCCGATGGCCCGTTCGACTCGTGAGCTCCGAGGGGCTTGCAGGAGCCTCAGACGTCGACGCGCTACGGGCTGCGGAACCCAACCTCTGGGAGTATTGGGTGTGTGGCGCGCCCGCGGTTCTGCGCCTCAACATGAGTTCCCGAAGAGGGCTTTGCAACAACGCTCCATGCCTACTGGACCGACTAGACTTTGGCGAGCGCGGGCCGCCCGAAGAGCTGGTGCGAGCATACCGCGTCGGCGGGTACCAGGAAGTCGTACTGAGCGAGCCGCCAAAAGCGTGTCTGGTCCGAGTAGGCTCGGCCCCAGCACGTGCCACATCGAGCGCGCCGCCTAGCAAGAAACGACGACGCGCCACCGTGGCGAACGACCCTGCAGCCTATTTTTGGCACGGCCGACGGCTACCAGACCTATCCTCCGTCCTCCCCAGGGACGTAGTCGACGAAGTGGACGCCCAAATCGTGCCGCTCGTCATGGGATCCAGCCACCGTCGAACCGTAAAAACCATAAGTCTGCTCGCCGTGGCCGGATGCGTACCTCGAGAGATGGAGACGACACCCTTCCCCTACGAGCTCGCATTCGCGTTGACGGATTACAAGCTACAAGGCCTTTCGCTCGCAAAACTTTTCCTCAATCTGCCACGTATTTCCGATACACGCCTGAATGCGATGACATTCCAGGGATGGTACGTGCTAACCTCCCGGGGCGTGATGTTCGACTCGCTTCGCTGGCTGCAGTGCGATGCGCAATCCTATGAAAATCTGGCGTACATACGGCCACCCGCTTCCATCGTGGCCTGGAACCGCGCCTACGTCGACCGCAAGTACGACCACGCGACGTGCGTCGCCGAGCTCGGCAACGTCGAGCAGTACCAAAAGACGTTGCCGATGAAACCTCGAAAGCAACCTCGCGCCCAAGCCCAGATCCCGCGCGCCGCGGCCAAACGTCCGCGCCCAACCGCGGCCGCTTCCCCGCCCCCGCGGCCGGCGCAGCGCGCAGCACGCAAGGCACAACAGGCGGCGGCAACCGACCTTGACTCCGATGTCCCCCCTTTAATGCTGAGCGAGCCCTCTGCACGATCCAAGCGTCCGGCGCGACCCAGGACGTCGGCCAGTCCACCGCCGCACAAGCGCCGGACGCGCGTGGCCTCCCCGATGGTCGCAGTCGGCCGACTCACCGAGCCGCCATCGAGCGCCAACGCCCGCCCGCCGACGGTCCCACTTACGACTAGTCGAACTAGCAGCGCGTGCCGCCAGCCTTGGGGCGTCAATAACTTGCCTGGCGCCTTTGCAACGCGTGTCGCCGGATGTGAGTGTTCTTCCGGCGCGCGAAGTGGCCTCGACGAGCGCGAACATTATCACCTTCGGCACGGACGGCTCGTCGTCTCCTACGGGTCCATCGTAGACTTCCAAGGCGACGTCATCGTCAACGCTGCTAACAAAGCGTGCATAACGGGCGGCGGCGTGGATGGGGCCATCACCGCCGCTGGCGGCCCACGTCTAAAGGAGGCCCGGTCCAAGTTAAGACTCGTGGCAAGCCAAACGCGATGCCACGTGGGCGACGCCGTGATCACAGAAGGAGGGCCATTTGGCGCGCTACAGACACGGAACATCGTGCACGCGGTCGGCCCCGACTACACTTGCATAGAGGACGAAGCCCAGGCCGACGCACTACTGGCGTCCGCGTACGCCTGCGCCATGCGCTGTGCCAGACGTGCGGGCGCCCGGACGATCGCCTTCTCGCTCCTCTCCGCGGGCGTCTTCCGCGGCCAGCAATCGCTCGCGTCGGTTCTCAGCATCGCGGTGCAGGCTATTGCACGCAACGCGTATCCCGGCCTCGACGCAGCGCACCTAGTGGCGTACGGTCGCGCCGAAAAGGCGGCGCTTACAGCCGCGGCCTCCGCATACTTCCCGCGCTCACCACGTAATTAAAGTTAAACTGGAGCATCGAGGAGGACCGCCCGGAATAAATCTACTCAATGCGCAAATGACGATACGCTCCTAATCAAGGTCGCAGCCCCTGCGTCGCAACTAGGCTACAAGGCCGCGAACTAAACCACGTGTCTTAGCGCGCCCGGCCCGCCCCGAAGGCGCTTACTCGCTCTTGTCCATTGTGCCTGTGCGGTCGTATCTTGCAATAGTTGCTCGCATCTGTTCGATGAACTCGCCACTTCTGGGCTCGAGAGTTTTGCCCCATCGCGCCTGCTTCTCGGATACGCTTGGCGCCTGGCTCGCCAACATGCCCATCGCCGCCCGCGCCCGCGGCAGCACCCACATGGCCATGTTGACGGAGAACGAGCCTTTGCCGGTGGTGGGGAAATGCTTCGCGCTCGACACCGACAAACCCCCGTGCGTAACGACCCGATGGTGCCAACCTGCAGGGAAATAAAGGACATCACCAGGTTCTTGTTTGATCAAAATACAGTCGCGTCGATCCACACTCACGTCCTTTTTCTTAGCGACGTCCCAAGGCGGCACGAACCACCACCACTTTATGCCCGCAAGCGACTTGTTGAGGACTGCCAAAAAGGTGTGCGCGTGCCAGTCCGTCACACAACCCTCCATAAACACGCCCATCGCCGCTTCCGAGTTACACCGCTTCAACGCGATGACTGCATCCAGTGCCTTCTTGTGCTCGGCGTCCGGTTTGATCAGCTTCTTGAGCGCATCCTTTGCCAGGTCGAACGCATCGCCAGACGCGTCCAATTGGGAGTAAAACATTCCATGTCTCTGCCCGTCCTTGGGAAACGCCGGCTTGGCGCTAGTAATGGTAGCAAGCACCTGCCGTTCCAGCACGTCCGGCGTCAAACCCATAGATGCAAATTTATCTGGGCGGACCTTGTGCACGATCATCGGTCGGTCTGGCATCGCCTGTATGTCGATGCAGCCGTCGACGACGTACGGCGGGCCGTGCTTCAGCTGGTGTTCAAGTTTACTAATGCGCGCCTGCTGCTCGCCGACGAGCGCAGTTTGCGCCGTCCTCGCGGCGCGGTCTTCTTCTCGCTTTTGCTTCTTGGCGTCTCGCTGCTGCGCGAGATACGCTGGGGTGCGCCGCCGCGCAGGCCTGGGCATGTCCGCAACCGGCGCCACGGGCTCTCGTCGCTCCTCCGGCGCCGGCGCCGGAGCCTCGGCCGCGTTCTCCGCCGCCAGCGCGACTATCGCGTCCCTGCACTTCTTGGCGTCGCCCTTCGCGAGGCCGAGCTTGGCCTCGAGCGCGCGCCGCACCTTCTTCCACGTGCAGTCGCCTTCGTGGCGCAAGATTTCTTCGACGGCCACGCGCCAAGCGGCTGGGAGCGGCTCTTGGGCGGCCGCCATGGCTGCTGCCCGACGCGTTACGTAATGCGGCGCCTCGATGGGTCTCGGCGCGGGGGCCTAGCCTCTACTCGCCGCCGCGAACCGGCGAGGCGAACGAGACGACGAACCGCAGGCGCACCGGGCGCAGGGGCTGCCCGAATGTCACCCGCGTTTCAATGGCCGACGTCGGCCAGCGTCGGCCAAGACACATGGTACTCCAGACCGCTACCTATTAAGCCGACTCGGCTTATCCCAACCTCCTCAACTAGTACTAGTCCGTCGTAAACGTGAATGCACATGGACATATGTACCCAGCCCACTCTAGCTGTGAGCCTGCTCGACCATCTTAACCACGCCTTCACCACCGCATGCATGCACGTCTGCACTAGCCTATTTACATATCTTAACTCGGACAAGCACGGCGATAGTTAGTACCGTAGTACAGGAGTGCTCCGCCTCAGGCTAGTAGAGCATACTGCGATCGCGCACAGCGACCGACCGTGCCAGTGACACTCCGTGTTGTTCACCAACGCGACGCGGGCAGCGCACGACAGGACTACCACTGGAGAAGGGCAGCCGGGGGCGTGCCCTTGTGCGTCGCGCACGATCTGTGCGTCAAAGACGCTCCCATGTACTCCGAGTCGACCGTCATTGGTACGTAGTACCGTCTACTAGTACGTGTAGTCGCTCGTCAGCCAACGTCAGCTAGCGTGGAGTTACATGTTCAGTAGATGCAAATGCGCACGTACATCCGCGTATGCGTACGCCGCGCGTCGTGCGTAGTACATCGCGATCGATATCACTGAGTACTACATGTACATATGTACAATGCATGTACATGTACATGTACATGTACATGTACATCTGCATCGATCAGTGAGTGTGTGGGGCGCTGCCATATATGTCACAATGGCCGCAAAATACTTGAAACCAGCCGCAAAATGCTTAAAATACTACACTCGCTGAACGACAGCGATTTGAGCATTAGACTCATGATCAGCAGTCAGGACGCTCATTACATATGTTCGGACTCATTATTTGCCAAGTACGTGTACATGTACATGTACATGTACATGTAGATGTACACTACTCCCCGCGCGCGTTCTCGGCAAAACATTGCGGCTTGGGAACGCCAAAACGCCACGCCAGATCATGATGGCCTTGGGGCTGACTCTGGGCAATCCAAATGCGTTCACAGCCTGTCGACTTTTCATAACTTATAGTAAGCCCCAGGCTTCTGAGAACTCAGTGGCTCGGTAAAGAACTCTCCGCAATTGTGCCTGTGAAGTTCTTACTATCCAGACTGCAATCCAGTGGTTCCGTGAGCTTGTTTTCGAAGTGGCTGAGGGGCTGCTCCAGCGTGCCATGGTTGCCAGTGACTATAACTAGGCTTCGCCGGTGGTCAAGTAGTACTATCATAATCATGATGCCATGATGATGATGGGCACCTAGCAGAAGCATGATTTAGTAAGTCCCGCCCTGGTAGTGACGTGTGGACTCGAAACTTGGACATTGAATGATACTCTTAATTTGGCGCCCATCCTTCGACCCTGTCGACGCATATGCATATGCATGTACACGTGCATGCGCATGTACACTCACCGGGCATGCGCATGCATATGTACATGTACATGTACATGTACATGTGCATAACCTATCGATCCGTGAGACGCTTCGATCGTCTCTTGAGCAAGCACCACGATGGCGTCTCTGCCTGTGGGACGAAACCACGACGGGCGCACTTCAAGCCCCCCGTCGCCCTCCTCATGGCGCCTTTCATGCCTACCTCAGAAGAGGTAAAAAAAGAATGGCTCCGTCGCCGCCAATGTAAGCCGCCCCGACTGCCCCACGCCTCCGCGGCAGCTCTAGATAACGGATTTGGCCTCCTCTTACTGCCCGAGTACAGCCAATACTTGGAACCCTTAGACCTCATCCTCGTTGCCTGCTGCCGCCGCGATTGGTACCAATTAAACCTCGTGGACCAGCGCTTGGAAGATCGCGTACGCGACGCGAACCGCACCGCGTTGTGGATAATTGTATGGAGACTGCTGGACGCGCTCGCGGATCAAGTCGGTCCCGATCAGCCTGGAAGCCCCCGTTCAGCTCGCTTTCTCTGGTTCTTAGCAGCTCGCCAAGTGTATGCCGAGGCCGCTCTCGTGTGCGAGACCCTACAACAGGGCGGTTGCGCCGCGGGGTCCGCCATGCTAGCGCTGGCCGAGGACAATCGCCTGGCCGCCGACAACCCCGACTTCGCCTCGACAGACCCCGCGACGCGTCGCCAAGCCCGCACCTCGCTGTACCTTCGAAATCGAGCACGCGGGGAAACAGTCCTTCTCAATGGCCGCCCACCAGGTGATTTGGATCTCTGGGTGCCTATCCCGTCAAACGTGCCGCCGCGCGTGACGCGAAGTGCCGACATATTCGACACTGCCGTATTTACGCCCTCTCAGATGTATGGCTGCCACCTACGTTGCGATGTCGCCATCCGCGCACTCCTCCCTAACACCGTGACAACGTCGCATAGGTCTCCTGGGTCCGGAGCGGGGCCAGCTATAACCGCCCCTTCCAAGCATCGCCCTTGCACATCTCGACTCAAGGCCTCGATACGTTCGGCTACCTTGCCGACGCCGCTTTCTCCGAACTACGCACCGCTAACGAGCGACGAACCTTCTTGCCGCGTTTCTCTGCTGCAACCATAGACGCAGCCCTTGCGGCGATCTCCCAAACTCCTGCGCCCGTCGGCACCGTTTGGTTACGCGAGGTGTTTACTGGTCTGCTCCAGTCCGGGAACGACCCGCCGTTCGCAAGCACGGGCGCAGCTAGAGTGCGCCGACGATTTCAAGTTCCAGGCGTTGGGAAGCTTTGGGCCTGGGGCGACGACCCGTACAGCAAACAGCTTGCCGCCGCCGCCTACCTCAAGTCACTTGCGCCGACCCCGCAACTAGTTCTAGTGAGCAGTGTCCAATCTGGCACTGGTTACAACTACATCTCCCCTACCATCGCTCACGGCCTCCCTGGATGGGCCACCACGGCCATCGAAGGGGAGTACCTCCGCGTACGCGACGAACCGCTCACGAGCCGCGCAGTCTGCGATCAATTCGACCTGACCATCTGTCAAATCTGGGCAGCGCCCACGTCAACCGCCTCACGTACACACGTCACCCTGTCCGACAACGCCGCTGCCGATTTTGCACGCAAGACCATGCGCCTCACCGCGTGGGCGCTCACGTGGCGCTATCCCGCGCATACCAGCGTCACCGACGAACGCCGTCGCTACGTGCTACGTGTCCAGCTCCGCCGCATCGCCAAATACATCCGGCGCGGGTATGTCATTGCCACGCCTTGAGATAGCAGTTGCACCAGGCAGCATCACAGATGTCCGCGTCCTGAACCCGACCTTGAACCCCTCCCCAAACATCTCCCGCGTCCATGCCCCCGTCACCTTTCTGTTGTCAGTAACAACAGGAACAAGGGGAACTCCACATACCCACTTACGACGCTAGTTCAATAACTTGAAGTTAGTAAGCAAACCACTACGCTGTCTCTTGGCAGTTTATGATATGTATTTTTATATCTGCGTAGGGACGCTGGCCTCGCGCCCTATGTACAAGTACATGTACATGTACATCTACGTCCACATCGATCAGTGAGTGTGTGGGGCGCAGGCATATATGCCACAATGGCCGCAAAATACTTCAAAACCCCGCAAAATGCTTAACATACTACCCGCACTGCACCACCGTGTGACAGCAATTCAAGATTGAGCATTAGACTCATGATCAGCAGTCAGGACGCTCATTACACATGTTCAGACTCATGAATCGCACATGGACACGTACATGCACATGTACACGTGCACTACTCCCCGCTTGAGAAGTCTCCGCAAGACATTGACGAGGGCTTGAGACCACCACCACATGTAGATCTCTAAACATGTACATATGCATTGCATTAATATTGCATACATCTACATGTATGTACATGTACATGTACATACATATGCATGTATATGTAGATGTACACAGCCAGCGCAATCCAATGGAGTGTCACGGCATTGCAATGACAACCCCACGCATCGACATACGCCAATGTGGCAGCCTATCTAGCGACGACTCTCCAACACGCCATCGTCGAACAACACTACCACCATTTGGCTCGCGCAACGCGAACTTACAGGCGCTGTGTCGCGTCGCACACCGGCACGCCCCGCGACGCACCAGGCGGACGCAATACGCCAACCTTGCAATAACCTGCCTCAACACCGCAGTCGGCAGGAAACACTCGGCAGACCTCGACGCGGGCCTTGCATCAGGACACCTTAAACCACACCTTGTCATCAAAAACACGCGCAGACGGCCAAGTAATACATCCCCGCCGAATCTACTGCCTTTGCTGGCTCGCTGGCGACTACGACCATGCCGTCCCTCACGGACCGTGTGCTAACCATGTGCAAGCAGCTTGAGATAGCTCATTATGAAAGCTTGTCCATCGTCGTCGCCTGCAATGCGTGCTGCAACGCCGTTGGAATCCCGTTCCGAGATCTAACCACCACCACGGCACAACTCGAGCTCAAGATTCATAATGCGCCCGCCAACGTGCCTCGTGTCATAACACCGGCAAAACGCAAGGCGGATGATCTGCTAGCGCCACGGCAGAGCCTGGCGGTGAAGCAAACAGACTGCATTATAATGCGTCTACCTGCTGACTTACTGTTAAAAACCTTAAGCACCTTAATCTGGTCCGCGGCGACGAACGCACACGTCATCATCTGCGCCGCTGCGGTGTTCAGTACGTGTACCTCAGCGCGGCGAATTGCCAAAACCGAACATTTGCACCAACACTTCCGTTATCGTGCCTGCGCACATGCCGCAGCACGGGAAGCGGCCACCTTTAGTCGCGAACGTATCTTCAACGTCATTGGTCTGTCGACGCTAGTGATCGTGCTCCAGACGAACGAGGGGACCTGCGTTCTGCAACCATCCCCACCGACCGTGCTGCATCCACGTGAAACCTTCCTTTGGCAACAAGACCTTGGTCGCAACACCGACTCGTCGTCAGTTGCGCAGCTAATACAGACGCTTGACTCACGTCTACGTGTTGCAACAAAGGCACGCTTTCCGCCGACGACCTGCGCGGATAAGATCGTCCCTTTCGAATCGCACCGTGACGGCCGGCCCCAACCCTCGTCTCGCGTAACATGCACGCAACACAGGCCCTGGATCGCACTAAACTACCTCGGACGTAAAGCCATCATCATATGGAACCTGACGACAGGTCGGCGCATTGTCAGCACCGAGGACCTACGAGCGTGTCTCAGTCGCTGGCGGGCAGCTCGCACGCGCACCATACGGCTCGGGTTCTCCGTGATTAGAGATGTGCGTGTTGAAACCGACCAACAGGGCATCACGTATTTGCCAGAGTTTGAGAGCCCCATAGTGTAAATGGCCAATCTTGCACAATTAGCTGTTGGCCCGGCGAACGCACCAGGAATCTTCCTGGATCTGGAGGAGTACGAATTCGCTGCAGCGCAGCTGGCGGTGTCCTGCGCATGTTTGCGTTGCCGTACCTCTGGGCTTAGGCTTTTGGCGATCATGGCAACCTCCAGCGCGGCTACCTTTGATGCGTCCATCTTTGAAGGCCTCATCCCCTCATATTTGATGAATTAGTCTTTGGAGGCCGAGGGAGCTTTGACATGGCCGCCACCATCGTTGATAGAGTCCCCCAAAGACCCCCCCCCCCCCCCCCCCCCCCCCCCCCCCCCCCCCCCCCCCCCCCCCCCCCCCCCCCCTCCCCCCCCCCACCCCCACCCACAACCCCCGCCCTCACAC
>Ga0115008_10000794_pt1 | contig 24619 bp, 27 predicted proteins | sample FraStrMetagenome_FD_87164 | JGI IMG/M metagenome (GOLD analysis project Ga0115008, IMG submission 87164) | Marine eukaryotic phytoplankton communities from Arctic Ocean - Fram Strait ARC3M Metagenome | ecosystem: Environmental > Aquatic > Marine > Oceanic | place: Fram Strait | collected...
CCCAATGAGCTTTCAAATAATCAAACAGCATTCCCTTAGAGCGGAGTAGATCTATATCCTAAAAGCCCTGCTTTAATTAACTGAAAAACCGCAGTTTCGTTATTATTTTTTAATTTCTTCTATATGTGTGGATTCTATACCCTGTAATTGGGATTATCCACACAGCGAAAAACAGCCTCATTGTCAGAAGAAAAATAATAACCATGTAAATCAATGCTTTAGGTAAAAACAATGTTTTTTTTATCAACAACAAAAAGGAAATAACTGATTAAAAAACAATCAATTTTTGGGGATAACCTGTGGATATACAGTAGAAAACCAGTGTTTAACCGACAATTTATGCCTTAAACAAAGGTGCCTTCAAAAAACTTTAAATCGAACGTGACCAGCACCAACCATACAGTCACTTTCCAATACAAAAGGAAGAAAAGATACGGCCCAACAAATCATCAGAAGTAAACTGACCCGTGATTTCACAGAGATTGTTCTGTGCCTGGCGAAGGTCCTCCGCAAGCAGTTCACCGGCACCGGTTTCCTCGAGCTGTTGAATGCCTGTGGATACCAGCTCCAGGGCTCGAGCTAGGGCTTCTAAATGCCGTCGACGAGCAGAAAAAACACCCTCAGCCTGGTCCTGATAACCAGCTACCTGCTGCAGGTGAGCGGTTAATTGGGCAATGCCCTGCTTTTGTTTGGCAGACAGTGCAAAACAGCCCTCTCGGCCCTCTACAGCGCCAGGTTGTTGGTCGCAGCGATCTATCTTATTCAGCACCAGTATCAACGGCTGACGTGCCTCTGGAAACCGAATAAAATATTCCGGCCAGATTTCGTGAAGATCGGGGCTGTCTGTCTCGGTAATATCAACGACAAACAGAATTAAATCGGCTTTTTCGATCTCAGACCAGGCTCGCCGCACGCCCTCGATCTCAACCTCATCAGAGGTCTCACGCAGCCCAGCCGTATCTACAATATTCAGGGGCAAACCACCCAGGCTAATTTTCTCACGCAGTACGTCCCTAGTGGTGCCAGCTACAGGGGTTACTATGGCAGTATCAGTCCCTGCCAACGCATTAAGCAGGCTCGACTTGCCAGCGTTGGGCTTACCAGCGAGAACCAGGGTCATACCTTCTCGCAACAGAGAGCCCTGCTCTGCCCGGGACATTATCTGCCTGAGCTCTGCCTGCAGGTTACGCAGATTGGCCCGCAGATTTTCATCAGCCAAAAAGTCAATTTCTTCCTCCGGAAAATCAATCGCGGCCTCGACATAGATTCTCAGTTGAATCATGGTTTCAACTAGCTGGGTAACCAGAGTAGAAAACTCCCCCTGCAGAGATTTAATCGCCGAACGAGCAGCCTGGTAGGAACTGGCATCAATGAGATCTGCAACAGCTTCCGCCTGAGCCAGATCCATTTTATCATTGAGAAAAGCCCGCTCACTAAACTCCCCTGGCCTAGCCAACCGGGCTCCCAGCTCTATACATCTCTGTACCAGCCGGTCTAGCACCACCTGGCCGCCATGGCCCTGCAACTCTAGTACTGTCTCCCCAGTGAAGCTATTGGGCCCGGGGAAATAAACCGCCACCCCTTCGTCAATCACATCTCCACTGTCATCGATAAAACTACTGTAGGTTGCCTGCCTTGATTGAAGATTTTTGTTAGCGCCCAAAATACCCTGTATAAAGGGGTCCAGATCAGTGCCAGATAGCCTAACTATGCCTATACCTCCGCGACCTTGAGCAGTGGCAATGGCAACAATGGTGTCTCTATTATTGGCAAGGGAGTGAGCTTGAGCTGTCATGGAATCATTATGCCAGAGAAAAAAGGCTCCGTTGGGAGCCTTTTAGTTTGATTGAATCAGTTCTTTTTAGCTGTTTGAATTTGTCGATTAACAAACCATTGTTGGGCCATCGACAGCAAATTATTGACTGTCCAATAAAGCACCAGACCAGCAGGGAAGATCATAAAGAAAAAGGTAAAGACAATGGGTAAAAACTGCATAACACGAGCCTGCATAGGGTCTGTAGGCATTGGCTGCAATTTCTGCATTAGCATCATGCTGGCGCCCATAAGAATGGGCAATACAAATAGGGGATCTTTGGCAGAAAGATCCTGGATCCAAAATATCCAGGGTGAGTGGCGAATCTCAACAGATTCCAGCAACACCCAATAAAGGGCGAGAAACACGGGCATCTGCAATAGCATCGGCAGACAGCCACCAGCCGGATTGACCTTCTCTTTCTTATACAGGCCCATCAATTCCTGAGACATTTTTTGCCGGTCGTCTCCATAGAGCTCTTTTAGGCGCGCCATTTCTGGCTGCAGGTTACGCATTTTCGCCATGGATTTAAGACTAGCAGCTGAGAGAGGATAGAGTGCAATCTTAATGACCAGGGTCAGTAAAATAATTGACCAACCCCAGTTTCCTATCACAGACTGAATCATCTTAAGACCTGCGAACAAAGGCTTGGCAAGCATCCATAAGAAGCCATAATCAATGGTCAAATCCAGGTATTCTGCCAGCTTAGCCAGTCGCTCTTGATCTTTGGGGCCCACATAAAATTCCGCCCTATACTCCCCAAAACCGCCTGGGGCAACAGCAATCCGCTGCCCTGTAAAGTCCATTAAATACAGATCTTTGCCAGATCTCTTGCGCAGGCTAAAAGTATTTTTATCCTCAGCTGGTGGTACCCAGGCACTCACAAAGTAATGTTGAATCATGGCCACCCAGCCGCCCTGGATCCTGGCCTTAACTGATTCGTCCTCCAGATCACCAAAGTCATACTTGGCGTAGTTTTTGTCCTCTTTTCTTATGGCAGCACCGAGAAACGGCATCACACCGCCGCTGGATGTCACAGCAGGTGGTTTTGAATCCCTTTTAATCTGTCCATAAAAGTTCGCCTGCCATGGCTCAACTGTCAAATTATTAATTAGGTACTTAACTCCAATACTGTAATCCCCAGCAACAAACTCAAACCGTTTAACAATTTTTACGCCATTTTGATTGAGCGTGAAATCAACATTAATGCTATCGGACATACCAAGGTTGTAGCTGCTGTCAGCCACAGAAAACTCTGGACGACCCTCAGCTGTGTCAGTCCCGTTTTGTCCTATCAACCCGCTCTGAGCCACATAAAGGCTGTCAGCCGATCTATTGAGCAAGGTAAAAGGTGCGCCATTATCGTCAGGCATAGCGGTAAAATGCTGAAGAAGTTGAGCCTCAACTATATCCCCGCCCAATGTATCAATAGTCACCCGCAAAACATCTGTTGTTACCACCACCAACCGATTATTGATAACGGGCGTTACCTCTATTGGCAAATCTTGTACAACAACTGGTAGTTCAGAGCCCAGATCATCTGCCTGGGGTACAGGCAAATCACTGGCTTGCAGTTCTGGCACATACACCTCAGATGCGGCTATCTGTTGTTTATTCTCACTGTCCCACTTATCCCATTCGATAAGTAAAAGCCAGATAACAACGCCTATAGCGACTAAATTAAGTGTTTTTTGCCAATCCATACTATTTATCACTCTGAGTGGTTAGTGTTGCTGACTTCATGTTTATTATTACTGTTTTTGACTACTGGATCGTATCCGCCAGGATGAAAAGGATGGCATTTTATAAGTCTTCGCGCCGTCATATAACCCCCTTTAATAAATCCATGGGTATTCAACGCTTCTTCGGCATAGGCAGAACAGCTGGGATGAAAACGACAATTATTTCCCAACCATGGGCTGATAGCATACCTATATAGTTTGATCAGACCTAAGGCGATTTTAACCATTGTTATTATCCAAGCCTTCACAGCGCTGGCGCAGTCTGCCCCAAGATTGCTTCAACAACAAGTTCAGCTCTGTTTTGCTCAACTTGTCGGCATCTTTACGCGCCAAGAAAATAATATCCAAGGCTGTGGGGAATTGTGCCTGACGAAAAGTTTCTCGCACTAGGCGTTTAACGCGATTGCGGCCCACAGCGGTTGGAATATTTTTTTTACCCACCACAAGACCAAGACGAGACTGATCGCAATCACTTTGTTTAGCAAGTAACAGCAGTTTAGGGTGGGCAACTTTGAGCTTATTGCGGTCGAAAACCTCCTGATATTCGGAGGCTTTGAGAAGACGTCGATTTTTGCTGAAGCTATAACTGGGCACGGAGCCCTAAAACCTTAGGCTGCCAGGCGCTTGCGGCCTTTGGCACGACGACGGTTAAGTACTGCGCGGCCGCCTTTAGTGGCCATACGTGATCTAAAGCCGTGGGTGCGCTTGCGCTTTAAGTTGCTGGGTTGAAATGTTCTTTTCATGGCTCTAAATCCAAAAAATAAATGGCGGTACTTTGTTAAGGCGGGCGATTCTAATGAAATTAGCTCGCTATATCAACGCTTTATTGCCTTATTCTTAGTTATATTCATGTAAGCATCTAAATCAGCAATAGCGGCTTATGACCTAACAGCTGCCCCACAACTTATCCCCAAATCAATTAACAGTGATCTATATAATCAAGCAAAATTACTTTTCTGTGGAAACAACTGTATAAAATCGAATTTAATAAACAAATAGTTAACCTTATACCAGGCCAAATTTAACAGCCTAAAACTATCCCCAATCATAACCGGGCTATTAACAGTCATAACAACCTCATCTCTACCGGTTCATACAACTCCGAATGGGCTATAAGCTATTGAAATACAATTAAATTTTAAGTTTATTAACAAAAAAAGGCCTGCTTAATAACAACAGTAAATAAATAAACACTATAAATAGATAATAATATTACTTACTTATAAGTATAAAAAAGCCCAGTTAACCACAGGGTCGGCAGCGCAATAAAACTACTTATTTTTTCGAGCTACAACCGTATAATGCCCCCCTAGTTTAATTAGCGACAATATTTACTATGCAGCATCCGGACAGGTTTGACGTAATTGTTATAGGCGGCGGACATGCGGGCACTGAAGCCTGTCTGGCGTCTGCACGCATGGGCTGTAAGACATTGCTGCTAACTCATAATATTGAAACCCTTGGTCAGATGTCCTGTAATCCCGCAATTGGTGGTATTGGCAAGAGCCACCTAGTCAAAGAGATTGATGCCTTGGGTGGGGCCATGGCTGCAGCAACAGATCTGGGCGGCATTCAATTTCGAGTCCTCAATTCACGCAAAGGGCCTGCAGTAAGAGCCACCAGGGCTCAGGCGGACAGAGTTCGCTACAAAGCAGCCATTCGCAATATTTTAGAAAACCAACCTAATCTCAGTATTTTCCAACAGTCGGTAGACGATTTGATTGTTGAGGGCGACCGAGTTAAAGGTGTGATCACTCAGATGGGACTTGTGTTTAATGCCAAAACCGTTGTGGTTACCGCAGGCACATTCCTGGCAGGCAAGGTTCATATAGGTCTGGAAAATCATTCAGCTGGTAGAGCCGGCGATCCCCCTGCTGAGGCTCTGGCCAAAAGACTGAGAGAATTACCTTTTCGCGTGGAGCGATTAAAAACTGGGACACCACCAAGGATTGATGCCCGCACTGTCGATTTCAGCAATCTTCAAGAGCAGTGGGGCGACCAGCCAGAACCAGTAATGTCTTACCTGGGTTCTGTGGAGGACCATCCACAGCAAACCTGCTGCTGGATTACCTACACCAATGCCAATACCCACGATATTATCCGTGGTGGCATGGATAGATCCCCTATGTACACCGGAGTTATTGATGGGGTTGGCCCAAGATACTGCCCCTCTATCGAGGATAAGGTGGTGCGCTTTGCCGATAAAGATCAACATCAAATCTTTGTTGAGCCAGAGGGCCTGGACACCCATGAACTCTACCCCAACGGTATTTCAACCAGCCTCCCCTTTGATGTTCAACTCAATCTGGTGCGCTCAATCAGCGGTTTTGAGAAGGCACATATCACCAGACCAGGCTATGCCATCGAGTATGATTATTTTAACCCCCAAGATTTAAAGTACAGTCTTGAAACCAAGGCGGTACAGGGGTTATTTTTTGCTGGACAGATCAATGGTACAACCGGCTACGAAGAAGCTGGAGCTCAGGGTTTGCTGGCTGGCACCAATGCCGCGCTGCAGGTTCAGGACAAAGACAGTTGGTGTCCAAGAAGGGATAACGCCTATATGGGTGTGCTGGTCGATGATCTAATCAGTATGGGCACCGCAGAGCCCTATCGCATGTTTACCAGCAGAGCGGAATACCGACTCTTACTGCGTGAAGACAATGCAGATTTACGTCTAACTGAAAAGGGCCGTGAGTTGGGGTTGGTAGACGATAACCGCTGGCAACAGTTTAGTGAAAAGCGCGAAGCAATTGAGCTTGAACGCCAGCGGCTTAAAAACACCTGGGTACAACCAGGCACAGCTGCAGCCGAAAAGCTTGCGGACCATATAGAGAACAAGCTCTCCCATGAGTACAGCCTGTTTGAACTGCTTAAAAGACCTGAACTGAATCATGGCATTATTGACTCTCTGTTTCCCAAAGAGGATAGAGAACTAAGCCCAGTAGTGGCCGAGCAGGTTGAGATAGATGCCAAATACAGTGGATATATAAATAGGCAACAGGACGAAATTGACCGCCTCCAGCGCCATGAAAACACAGCCATCCCCAGGGACTTTGACTATAAAAGTATCCTCGGCCTATCCAATGAAGTAAAACAGAAACTCGATGATGCCATGCCAGAGACCCTGGCCAGGGCAGCACGTATACCTGGTGTTACCCCAGCCGCTATATCCCTTCTTCTGGTGTCACTCAAAAAACATGCCGCCTGATAACCACAGCCTCTATGGTCAAAGCTTAAAAAATACTAAGCGAACAAGGCTGCAAGCTGGTATCCACAGCTTGGATATAGCCTGTTCTCCAAGTCAGGTAGACAGCCTGTTAGTTTACTTGGATATGCTGGAGCGCTGGAATAAAGCCTACAATTTGACCGCCATCCGCGACCCATTACAGATGATCGATCTACATCTTTTGGATAGTCTGGCTATCTTGCCCTTTATAGATAATTCCTCACATATTATTGATGTAGGCACAGGCCCTGGATTGCCTGGAATACCCCTATCTATTATATGTCCAGATAAAACTTTTACCCTGCTCGACAGTAATGGCAAAAAAACAAGATTCCTGTTTCAGGCAATTAATGAGCTGTGTTTAGCCAATGTGACGGAGGTCAATGCCAGGGTAGAGGAATTTCAGCCGACAAAACCCTTCGATACTGTGTTAAGCCGGGCATTTAGCTCTATCCCGGATATGCTTGTGAACTGTTCACACCTTATTTCAGATCAGGGTCAGTTTATGGCCATGAAAGGCAAAATTCCTGAATCGGAGTTGAGCCAACTAGATAAAAACTATAAGGTCTCAGACTTGTGTCGATTAGTAGTACCAGGTGTTGAAGGCGAACGACACCTGGTGAAAATTACTAAAACTAATCGATCGCCAGATTTAAACCTTTAAAGGTACATGCAGTGGTTCGAATACTCTCAATAGCAAATCAAAAAGGCGGCGTTGGCAAAACCACCACTAGCGTGAATCTGGCTGCCTCCCTGGCTGCCTATAAAAAGCGTGTGCTTTTGGTGGACATAGATCCACAGGGCAATGCAACCATGGGCTCAGGTATCAATAAAGCTGAGTGTAAGCGCAGTGTCTACCATGTATTAACTGAAAAGAATGCTATAGAAGATGTGATTGTTACTGCAGAGCAGGGCAAATATCATCTTTTGCCCGCCAATGGTGATTTGGTGGCTGCAGAAGTAGAGTTAATGCAGGAGATTGGCCGTGAGAGTCGCCTGCGGCATGCAATAAAGCGGGTTGAGGCTAACTATGACTATGTGATTATTGACTGCCCTCCTTCGCTGAATATGCTAACTGTCAACGCACTGGTGGCCAGCGATGGCGTGCTGATACCTATGCAGTGCGAGTACTATGCGCTTGAGGGGCTGTCTGCCCTGAACAATACTATTCGCCAAATCGCCAAGTTAATTAACCCAAGATTGCGCATAGAAGGTATATTGCGCACCATGTACGACCCACGCAGCAGCTTGACCAATGCAGTATCAGCCCAGCTGAGAAAGTACTTTGGGGATCGGGTTTACCGGGTGAGTATTCCGCGCAATGTCAGGTTGGCGGAAGCCCCCAGTCATGGCAAGCCGGCACTGGCCTATGATAGAAACTCAAAGGGTTCTGTAGCTTACCTGGCCTTGGCCGGTGAGATACTAAGACAGGAAAAAGCAGCGCAAGCACCTAAACCACAGGCAGCAGGAAGAAGATAAATGGCGGCAAAACGACAGAGTCTTGGCAAAGGATTGGATGCTCTTCTCGGTATACCTGAGGACGCAGAGACACTGCAGGACCAGGCCGTTATTGACTCCTCTCAGGAATTGCTTGCACAGACCTTAGCTGATGCAGTTTCGCCAGCAGATGGCAGCCTTCAAAACTTACCGGTGGAATTCTTGCATCCTGGCCAATACCAACCCAGGCGAGATCTAAATTCCGAGGCGCTCCAGGAATTAGCTGACTCAATTGCCACCCAGGGTGTTATGCAGCCTATTATTGTTCGTCCCACCGGTGACAATAAGTATGAAATTATTGCTGGAGAGCGGCGGTGGAGAGCCACCCAGCAGGCCGGGTTGGATACTATCCCAGCCATAGTCAGGGAAGTTACCGATGAGGCCACCATCGCAATGGCCCTTATTGAAAATATTCAGCGCGAAGATCTGAATGCCATGGAAGAGAGCTTGGCGTTAATTCGCCTGCGGGATGAATTTAAGCTTACCCAGCAGCAGGTAGCAGATGCTGTGAGCAAGTCCAGGTCTGCCGTCACTAATTTAATGCGCCTGGCCTCTCTGGAAAAAGCAGTGCAACAACAGCTGGAGCGCGGTGAGCTGGAATTGGGCCATGCCAAATGTCTTCTCGGGCTTGAGGGCAATGCTCAAATTGAAGCTGCGCGATCTGTAGCTGCCAATGCTATGACCGTTCGCCAGACAGAGGTGCTGGTCAAGAAACTGCAGAACCCTAGTCCAGATACCAAACCACAGGCCCCCAATCCAGACATTATGCGGTTGCAGGAGGAGCTCTCCGAAAAGCTGGGCGCCGCAGTCAGTATTCAGCACAGCGCCAAAGGTGCTGGCAAGTTGATTTTTAAGTACAACAGTGTCGATGAATTGGACGGAATTCTCGCCCACCTAAAATAAGCTGTAAATCAAAGGTTATTGAGGCTGCAAAGCCGGTTGAATATCCCCAATACTATACCTATAATGCCGGTCCGTTCGAGGTAGGCCCCATTTACTTTGCTGCGGACATGGAACCAGGCAGAAGAAGGTGGCCGCGTATGACTACCATTTCTACACCGCCACTTTACAAAGTTGCGCTGTACCAGCTGCTAATCTTGCTGCCTTTTTGCGGGATTGTAGCCGGCTTCGATAAAATTCTAGCCAGCTCCATATTGGTGGGAGGTCTTATTCAAATAGGCCCTCAGGCTTGGTTTGCGCATCAAGCTTTTAAATACACCGGCGCCAGACAGGTAGATAAGGTAGTGCGAGCTATCTATTGGGGCGAGTCCGGCAAGGTAGTTCTAACAGCAGCATTATTTGTTACTACCTTTATACTGGGCAAACAGCTAGATTTTTTGGCCGTTTTTAGTGCCTTTACCGTAATGATCCCGATACAGTGGTTTATTACGGTAAGGATTCTAAACAGTTAACAGCAGATATTATGCACCAAGGCTGATCACAGGGCTCGACCTATGTAAGGTTACCCCCCTGTAGCAGAGTTGCACCGATTTAACGAGAGTTGAAATACATGGCAGGCGAAAACCCCGCAAGTACAACTGAATATATTCAGCATCACCTAACCAACCTGGTTTATGGCAACCATCCTGAAAATGGATGGAGCTTTGCTCATGGTGCTGAAGAAGCTGCTGAAATGGGCTTTATGGCAATTCATGTAGATTCTATGGCCTGGTCTATAGGGTTGGGCATACTGTTTTGCCTGCTGTTCCGGACTGCGGCAAAGCGCGCCACAACAGGTGTTCCCTCTGGTGTGCTTAACTTTGTTGAGCTGATTGTTGAGTTTATCGACGGCGCCGTGAAAGACAGCTTTCACGGCCATAACAAAATGGTTGCTCCGCTGGCGCTTACCATTTTTGTGTGGATATTCCTGATGAATCTTATGGATCTGCTTCCTGTGGATCTGGTCCCTGAGTTGTTGATGCTAGCTGGCGTGAACTATCAGAAGATTGTTCCATCCACTGACCCCAATATCACATTGGGAATGGCGCTGGGTGTGTTTATCCTGATGCTCTATTACTCCATTAAAATTAAAGGCACTGGCTTTATCAGCGAGTTGACCATGCACCCATTTAACCACTGGGGCTTTATACCAATTAACCTGTTTATGGAAACTGTGGGTCTGTTGGCTAAACCCTTCTCTCTGGGTCTGCGACTGTTCGGCAACATGTACGCTGGCGAGATGATCTTTATTCTAATTGCAACCATGTTTGCGGCTGGCGCTGGCGCTGGACTGATTGGCGGCGGTATCCACGCACAAATTTTTGGTGAGCAAACCAGCGCGCTATTTTGGCTGGCTATCTTTATTTTGGTTTGCGGCGTCTGCGGGCTGAATCTCAAGGGCAAAATATCTACGGGCAAAACTGTTCTGCTATGCATGGTCTTTATGGCCCTGGGTGGCGGTCTGACAGCTCTGGGTGGCGGGTTAATGCAATGGGGCTGGGCAGTATTCCATATCCTGGTAATTACCCTGCAAGCATTTATTTTCATGGTACTGACTGTCGTCTATCTAAGTATGGCGCACGAAGACCACTAAATTCACTTTACTTTTATTTACTAATTAATCACTAAAATTGGGAGTCTACGATGGAACTTGTAATCATTGCTGCGGCAATTATGCTCGGATTGGGCGCACTGGGGGCAGCCGTTGGTATGGGTCTGCTGGGCGGAAAATTAATCGAAGGAACTGCTCGTCAGCCAGAGCTGGGTCCAATGCTTCAGGGTAAAATGTTCCTGCTAGCTGGTCTGATTGATGCTGTGCCAATTATTGGTGTTGGTATCGCTATGTACCTGATCTTTGTTGTCGCTCCAAGTGTTGGCGTGTAACAAGAACAAATGATTTTTAACTCATCTATTAATGAGGTAATGGCGTGAATATTAATCTAACGCTTTTTGGTCAGATGGTGACCTTTGCATTCTTCGTGTGGTTTTGTATGAAGTTTGTATGGCCAGTCATTATTGAGGCTATGGAAGAGCGCCAGAAAAAAATCGCCGATGGACTTGATGCGGCTGACCGTGCCCTGCGTGATCTTGAACTGGCTCAGAACAAAGCGACTGACCAAATGAAAGAAGCTAAGCAGGAAGCGGCCGGTATTATTGATCAAGCCAACAAGCGAGCCAATCAGATTATTGATGAAGCTAAGCAGCAGGCAGTCGCAGAAGGCGACCGCATCAAAGCTGCTGCTCAGGCAGATATAGAGCAGGAAATTAACCGCGCCAAAGAAGAGTTGCGTGCCTCCGTGGCAGGTCTGGCTCTTGCTGGTGCGGAAAAAGTGCTCGAAGCATCAATTGACGAAAAATCTAATCGCGCGCTGGTCGACAAATTGGCAGCGCAGCTGTAACCGAGGTTTAACATGGCAGAATTGAGCACATTAGCTCGGCCCTATGCAAAGGCGGCGTTTGAATTTGCTGCAGATGCCGGGGACCTGCAGGGCTGGTCGCAAAGCCTGTCCACTGCTGGAGCTGTTGCACAGCAACCAGCGGTTGTTAAGCTTTTGAGCTCTCCGAGTTCAACAGCGGCGCAGCAAGCGGCAGCGGTAGTAGAGATATGTGGTGACGAGTTGGGCGCAACTGGTCAGAACTTTATTTCCATCCTGTCTGAAAATCGCAGGTTGCAACTATTGCCACAGATTTCCCATCAGTTTGAAATTATGAAAGCTAACCGTGAAAAAGCGGTTGATGTGGAATTGGTAGCAGCGCATGAGATGGATGCTGAACAGCAGCAAAAACTCAGCGATGCACTGAGCGCAAAATTAGAACGAAAAGTAAATATGCAGGTTAGCTTAGATAAGAGCCTGTTGGGTGGTGCGGTAATACGCGCCGGGGACACCGTTATTGACGGGTCCATTCGCGGTCGTTTGACCAAACTCGCCGAATCACTAAATTCCTAAGGATTGAGGCCAAAGCATGCAGCAACTGAATCCATCAGAAATCAGCGAAATTATTAAGAGTCGTATCGACAACCTTAATGTTTCGTCAGAAGCCCAAAATGAGGGCACCATTGTTTCCGTATCGGACGGTATCATTCGTATTCACGGTCTAGCTGACGTGATGTACGGCGAAATGATCGAGTTCGATGGCGGTGTTTACGGTATGGCACTTAACCTGGAGCGCGATTCAGTCGGCGCCGTGGTACTGGGTGATTACCAAACACTGGCCGAAGGACAAAAAGCCCGATGCACAGGACGTGTATTGGAAGTACCAGTAGGTCCAGAACTGGAAGGTCGCGTAGTCGACGCCCTGGGTAACCCTATTGATGGCAAGGGTCCAGTTAACGCTGCCCTCACCGACGCAATTGAAAAAGTTGCCCCAGGTGTAATTGAGCGTCAATCTGTTGACCAGCCAGTACAAATTGGTTTGAAAGCAGTAGATACCATGGTGCCAATCGGCCGTGGTCAGCGCGAGCTGATTATTGGTGATCGCCAGATTGGTAAATCAGCTATTGCTGTTGACGCCATTATCAACCAGAAAGGCTCAGGTATTAAATGTATCTATGTAGCTGTTGGTCAGAAAGCCGCTTCTGTTGCTGCCGTAGTGCGCAAGCTAGAAGAGCACGGCGCAATGGAACATACCATTGTTGTTGCAGCTACTGCATCTGATCCGGCAGCCATGCAGTTCTTGGCACCATTTGCCGGTTGCTCCATGGGTGAGTACTACCGCGATCGCGGTCAAGATGCTCTGATTATCTATGATGATTTGACTAAGCAGGCCTGGGCCTACCGTCAAATCTCACTGCTGTTGAAACGTCCTCCGGGCCGTGAAGCCTATCCTGGTGATGTTTTCTATCTGCACTCCCGTCTACTGGAGCGCGCGGCACGTGTTAACGCCGATTACGTAGAAAAGTTCACCGATGGTGAAGTTAAAGGCCAGACGGGTTCATTGACTGCACTGCCAGTCATTGAAACTCAGGCTGGTGACGTATCTGCCTTTGTACCGACCAACGTAATTTCGATTACCGACGGTCAGATTTTCCTTGAAGCGGATATGTTCAACTCTGGTATTCGCCCTGCGATGAACGCCGGTATTTCGGTATCTCGTGTAGGTGGTGCAGCTCAGACAAAAATCATTAAAAAGCTGTCCGGTGGTATTCGTACCGCACTGGCACAGTATCGTGAACTTGCGGCTTTCTCACAGTTTGCCTCTGACCTTGATGAAGCTACCAAAGCACAGCTTGACCACGGTGAGCGTGTCACCGAGCTTATGAAGCAAAAGCAGTATTCGCCTCAAAGTATCGCTGAGATGGGCGTTATGGTTTATGCGGCTGACAATGGCTATTTGCAAGCAGTTGAAGTCAACAAGATTGGTGATTTTGAAGCGGCCCTACTCTCTTATATGAAAGCTGAGCACGGTGATCTGATGGATCAAATCAATCAGTCGGGCGATTACAACGACGATATAGGCGCTGGTTTTAAAGCGGCTCTGGATAAATTCGTTGCAACCCAAACCTGGTAAGACAGAGTAACCGGACAGGCATAAGAAATGGCAATCGGTAAAGAAGTCAAAACGAAAATTGCTAGTATTGGCAGCACGCAGAAGATCACTAGTGCCATGGAAATGGTGGCGGCGAGCAAGATGCGTCGCGCCCAGGACCGCATGGCATTGGGTAAGCCCTATGCCCAGCGTATCCGTGATGTGGTGGGCCATATTGCAAACGCAGTGTCTGAATACAAACATCAGTATTTGGAAGAGCGTGAAGTTAAGCGTGTGGCTTATGTAGTGATCTCAACAGACCGCGGTCTCTGTGGTGGCTTGAATATTAACCTGTTTAAAGCCGCGCTTAAGTCAATGAAAGCCTGGTCAGATCAGGGCGTCGAAGTTGATATCTGTGTGGTTGGTAATAAAGCTGCAGGTTTCTTTAGTGCTGTGGGCGGCAATGTTGTTGCCGCAGTTAAAGATGTGGGTGATGAGCCCAATGCAGCAGATTTGATCGGCGGTGTAAAAGTGATGTTGGACGCCTTTGATGAAGGCCGTATCGATAAGTTGTTTGTGGTAAGTAACGAGTTTGTTAACACCATGACCCAGTCGCCAACCGTTGAGCAACTATTACCATTGGCAGCTACAGATGATACCAGCCTCAACCATCACTGGGACTACATCTATGAACCAGATGCTCAAGAGTTGCTGGATGGCTTGTTGATTCGCTATATAGAATCCCAGATTTACCAGGGTGTTGTAGAGAACAAAGCCTGCGAGCAGGCAGCCCGAATGTTAGCTATGAAAAATGCCACCGACAATGCCGGTGACATGATTGATGAATTACAACTGCTTTATAACAAAGCGCGCCAGGCAGCGATTACCCAAGAGCTGTCAGAAATTGTAAGTGGCGCAGCTGCCGTTTAAAGCCAAACGAATTTTAAAGGTTTAGTTAAGAGGAACCGGACATGAGTAGTGGACGTATCGTACAAATTATTGGTGCCGTGATCGATGTGGAATTTCCCCGCGATCAGGTACCCAACGTCTATGACGCACTAGTGGTCGACGACAAAGGTCTAACACTGGAAGTGCAGCAGCAGTTAGGCGATGGCGTAGTGCGAGCAATCGCCATGGGATCCTCAGAAGGGATTAGCCGCGGTCTGGGTGTTAATAACACCGCCGCCCCAATTTCTGTTCCTGTGGGAACCGAAACCTTGGGACGCATTATGGATGTGCTCGGCAACCCGATTGACGAAAAAGGCCCGATCGGTGAAAAAGAGCGTATGGCTATTCACCGCAAGCCGCCAGCCTATGATGAGCTGGCCGCGTCCGATGATTTGCTGGAGACAGGTATCAAGGTAATCGACCTAGTCTGTCCTTTCGCCAAAGGCGGTAAAGTTGGTCTGTTTGGTGGTGCCGGTGTTGGTAAAACCGTAAACATGATGGAGCTGATTAACAATATTGCTACTGAGCACAGTGGTCTGTCGGTATTTGCTGGTGTTGGTGAGCGTACCCGTGAAGGCAATGACTTCTACTACGAGATGCAGGAATCTGGCGTTGTAAACGTCGAGACCCCAAGCGAATCAAAAGTAGCTATGGTTTACGGCCAGATGAATGAGCCCCCCGGAAACAGACTGCGTGTAGCACTGACCGGTTTGACCATGGCAGAAAAATTCCGTGACGAAGGCAAAGACGTACTGTTGTTCGTCGACAATATCTACCGTTACACATTGGCAGGTACCGAAGTATCCGCACTGTTGGGCCGTATGCCTTCGGCGGTAGGCTACCAGCCTACGCTGGCGGAGGAAATGGGTGTTCTTCAGGAGCGTATTACTTCAACTAAAACTGGTTCTATTACTTCGGTTCAGGCCGTTTATGTACCAGCGGATGACTTGACCGATCCATCACCTGCAACCACCTTCGCGCACCTGGATTCAACTGTTGTACTGAGCCGAGACATTGCTTCCAAAGGTATTTACCCTGCGGTAGATCCACTGGATTCAACTTCACGCCAGCTAGATCCGCTGATTATAGGTACTGAGCACTATGAAGTGGCTCGTGGTGTGCAGACCGTACTACAGCGCTACAAAGAGCTGAAGGATATCATTGCGATTCTGGGTATGGACGAGCTTTCAGAAGAAGACAAAATGGCCGTAGCTCGCGCCCGTAAGATTGAGCGCTTCCTGTCACAGCCATTCCATGTTGCTGAAATCTTTACCGGTTCACCTGGTAAGTATGTTTCTCTGAAAGACACCATTGCTGGCTTCCAAGGTATTCTTGCGGGACAGTACGATGATCTGCCAGAACAGGCGTTCTATATGGTTGGCTCTATCGAAGAAGCGGTAGAAAAAGCGCAAAAGCTTTAAGTCTATAAACCTGTAAATTGCAGCAAGCAAAGGCAATAAAGAAATGGCTATAACAGTTCATTGTGACATCGTAAGTGCAGATGAATCCCTGTTCTCTGGTTTGGTGGAGATGGTTGTTGCGACTGGGTCCCTAGGCGAGTTGGGTGTTACCGCTGGTCATGCACCACTGCTGAGTGACTTGCGTCCCGGCCCTGTGCGCCTGGTAAAACAGAATGGTGAAGAGGAAATTTACTATCTATCTGGCGGCTATCTGGAAGTGCAGCCAAACAATATCTCCATACTGGCCGATACAGCAGTGCGCGCCAACGATATTGACGAAGCCGCTGCCGCAGAAGCTGTCAAGGATGCGGAGTCTGCGCTGGCCAACCAAACAGGCGAAATAGAGTATTCAAAAGCCGCGGCCATGCTGGCGGAAAGCACAGCACAGCTGCGCACAGTCCAGACATTGCGTAAAAAACTCGGTGGCTAATACTAGCTAATCCGTAGAAAAAGGGTGGCACAGCCACCCTTTTTTGCTATCTGGGTGGTTACTTTTAAACCCTGATCCTATTTAGTCAGGCCCCAGAGCACTTGTGTTGTGGCCTATTTGACAGTACCGTGACCAGTCGAAACTCCCACTAGCCAGGAGCCTATAAAATTTGCCTATGATCACAGATATCATCATTCTTGCCGCCGGCAAAGGGACTCGCATGCAGTCGGCCCTGCCCAAAGTGTTGCACCCGCTGGCGGGTCAGCCAATGCTGGCCCATGTAATAGCCGCAGCAGACAGCCTCACCAATGCCAAGAAAATCATTGTCACTGGCCATGGTGCAGCCCAGGTTGAAGAGGCAATGGCAAATACCAACAGCACCTTTGTCCAGCAGACTGAGCAGTTGGGTACCGCCCATGCGGTGCAGATGGCCGTGCCCCACCTGCGGGAAGAGGCCACAGTGTTAATTCTTTACGGCGATGTGCCCTTAATAACTCCAGCCACTATTACGAAGATGTTGTCTGCTGTCTCTGATTCAACTATCGGCCTGTTGACCATAGATCTTGATGATCCCATGGGTTATGGGCGCATTCTACGCAATAGCCAGGGCGAGATTGAATCCATTATCGAGCAGAAAGATGCCAGTCCTGAGCAACTAAAAATTACTGAGATCAATACCGGTGTATTAGCGCTCGGTGCTCGTGAGCTAATGTCTTGGCTGCCGCTGATTAACAATAACAATGCTCAGGGAGAATATTATCTTACCGATCTGATTGCCCTGGCCCGAGCCCATGGTTATAGCATCTCCAGCATTAACCCCAGCTCAGCCGCTGAGGTAGAGGGTGTTAATAATCGCGTTCAACTCAGTCATTTAGAGCGGGCCTACCAGTTACAGCAGGCTAATACACTCATGCTCTCTGGCACTAGCCTGGCAGATCCAAGTCGTTTTGATCAGCGGGGCAATCTCAGTGCAGGTACGGATAATTTTATCGATGTTAACTGCGTTTTTGAGGGCGATGTAAAAATAGGATCCAATGTCCGTATTGGTCCCAACTGCCATATTAGCCATAGTATTATTGGTGATGGCGTCGAGATTAAATCCAATACAGTGATTGAGTCCTCCTCAATTGGTAACCATGCAGTGCTCGGGCCCTTTGCCAGAATAAGACCTGGCACCCAACTGGGACAGAACACCAAAGTGGGTAATTTTGTTGAAACAAAAAAAGCCGTTGTTGGTGATGGCAGTAAAATAAATCACCTAAGTTATATTGGCGATGCCGAGCTTGGCGAAAAGGTCAATGTAGGAGCAGGCACAATTACCTGTAATTATGACGGCGTCAATAAACACAAAACTAACATTGGCGACGGTGCTTTTATTGGATCCAACAGTACCCTGGTAGCTCCGGTAACCATTGGTGCACAGGGTTTCGTGGGTGCAGGTTCAACCCTGACCCAGAATATTCCTGCCCATACCCTAGGGGTAAGCAGAGCAAAACAGCGAAATATTGAGGGCTGGAAACGCCCAACTAAAAAGGAAAAATAATCCATGTGCGGAATTGTTGGTGCAGCCACCCAAAGGAATGTGTACAAAATTTTAATTGAAGGTCTTCGACGACTGGAGTATCGCGGCTATGATTCTGCCGGCCTGTCGATTATTGATGCCAACCAAAGATTACAAACCCGAAAAAATATCGGCAAGGTTGCAGAACTTGAAGCTGTGGCTGAGCAACATCCAATAGCCGGTCATACAGGCATTGCCCATACTAGATGGGCCACCCATGGCGAACCTAGCACAGTCAACTCCCACCCGCACATATCCGAGGGTGTGTCCGTTGTACATAATGGCATTATTGAAAACCACGACGAACTGCGCAGCGAACTAACGGAGGCCGGCTATCAATTTTTGTCGGCGACAGATACTGAGGTGATTGCTCACCTGGTACATCACTTTTTAAAAACCGAAAAAAACCTTCGCAGCGCAGTACAAAAAACTATTGCCCGCTTAGAGGGGGCCTATGCCCTGGGCGTGATTGCTGAGGATCAACCCAATACCATCATTGCAGCTCGCAGTGGCAGTCCGCTGGTGCTTGGCCTGGGTATTGATGAGAATTTTATTGCCTCGGATCAAATGGCATTGCGCCAGGTCACCGATCGCTTTATCTTTTTAGAAGAAGGTGATCTGGTTGAATTAAGTCATAATCAGTATCGGATCTATGATACAGCAGGCAACTCTGTTGAGCGCAGCACGCAAGAACTGGAAGAGAAAGACCAGATTGCAGATAAAGGCGAATACCGTCACTTTATGCAAAAAGAAATGTTTGAGCAGCCTACAGTGCTGGCCAACACCTTTGCCGGGCGCATAGCGGAAAACCATATCCGCGAAGCAATTTTTGGTTACCAGGCTGAAGAGCTTTTCCAACAGACTCAGGCCGTACATATTATTGCCTGCGGCACCAGTTTTCACTCTGGACTGGTGGCGAAATATTGGCTCGAACAATATGCAGGTATTCCCTGCCAGGTAGAAGTGGCTAGTGAATATCGCTATCGAAAAGTTGCAGTGCCGTCCGCAACATTATTTGTCACTATTTCGCAATCTGGTGAAACCGCAGATACATTAGCCGCGTTGCGCAAAGCAAAAGAGTCTGGCTACTTAGGCTTTTTGGCAATCTGTAATGTCGCCAATAGCTCTCTAGTACGTGAGTCAAATATTTCTTTGATGACCATGGCGGGCCCTGAAATTGGGGTGGCGTCAACCAAGGCTTTTACCACTCAACTGGTAGCACTTCAGTTGCTGGCATTGTCGCTGGCCAAACATAGAGGACTGGAAACAAAAATTGAACAGCAGCTGGTGCAGAATCTGCACAAACTCCCGGAGCTTTGCAGGCAGGTACTAGCCCTAGATTCTGTTATTGAACAGGTATCGGAATCCTTTGCCAACAAGCATCATGCGTTATTTTTAGGGCGCGGTGAGCAGTACCCCATCGCCCTTGAAGGTGCACTAAAACTTAAAGAAATCTCATATATACATGCAGAAGCCTACCCATCGGGTGAACTAAAACATGGGCCGCTGGCGCTGGTAGATGAAGATATGCCGGTAGTTACCGTTGCGCCCAACAATGAATTATTAGAAAAACTAAAATCTAATTTACACGAAGTACGTGCCCGCGGCGGTCAACTTTTTGTATTTGCCGATCGTGATTCTGGATTTGTCAGCGAACCAGGTATCACAGTGATCGATATGCCCCATGTACCCCAGAGTTTGGAGGCCATTATTTATACATTACCATTACAGATGCTCTCCTATCATGTGGCGCTGTTAAAAGGCACAGATGTAGACCAGCCTCGAAACTTGGCGAAGTCTGTCACAGTAGAGTAATCGAAGAGGGTGTAGTTTTAGAGTTCACAATAGAGACTCAATCGAACAATCTCACCTATCACCAACCCTATTCCAAGAGACAGCAAATAATCTTTAACCTCATTGAATATCTTCATGAAGATAAGGATTGGGGTTATCGTGTCATTGCAAAGAAGATGAACTCTTGGGGTATCAAGACTCAAAGAGGAAAGACTTGGAGTAATGGTTCTGTTCATTCTGTTCTAAAGAGAATGCATCAACGAGATGTAAGAATAGAAAATATAAGGAATAAGAAGTTTCCTATTGATATCTCTTCATTAAGTTTCAGAAAGAACTTTTATTAGGAATAAAAAAAAAGAGACTTCGGTCTATCACATGAGACAGAACAATGTTCCTATTAAGAGAATTGCAAAAGACTTACAGATAGGTGTTGGGACTGTTTATAAAATCTTAGATAAGGTTGCGTGACAAAAGGTTTTTTACTTCGAGTCACGCACTGAAAATCCTTGTGTAGGTGGTTGATCCCACCTCTGGGCACCATTCTTGCCACATTCTATTTAAGACAATTTTTTGAACACATTTGAACACTGCTAAATAGTGTTCAAAATTTAGAATGTTTTTATTGACTTTTTGGGCGAATACCCAAATAATATTGGGTAAATACCTAAACATGGAGTTAAAAATGGATACATTTATTATTATTATTACAACTTATTTCTTAATATTCACCTTGAGATATCTGATATTTTCTTTTAGTGGTTTTGGATTAATTTCTTTACTGCCAGCAAATAGAAAAATACAAGAAGATAAAAAAGTTACTAGAATGCAAAAAATTAGGGAATTAAAACATTCGTTGATTGCCGCAATACCCACTTCAATAATAATTAGTGCTGTTACTTATCTTGGTTATCTTGGTCTTAATATGATGTATTTTGATATTTCTCAATATGGATATCTATGGTTTGTAGGTCAAATTGTAATTCTTATTATTCTTGCTGATATTTGGTTTTATTTTGTGCACAGGATGATGCACTCTAAAAAAATTTTTCGTCATACACATAAACTTCATCATTTATCAACTGACCCCACACCCTTTGCAACAAACTCAGTCCATACATTTGAAGCAATTATGGATATAGGTTTTTTAGTTATAGCATCATTTTTAATTCCACTTCATCCATTTGCTTTATTCATCACTATTACGATTGCATTAATGTGGAGCACAATTGCACATCTAGGATATGAAATATTGCCTAGAAATTTATTTTTTATTGGCAAATATCTCAACCTACCCACCTATCACAACCATCATCACAAAACTTTTAAATATAATTTTGGATTCTACACCACAATTCTTGATAGAGTTTTTGGAACTCTCCATCCTGAATCAGATAAAACCCTCAAAGAGAAATCATTAATTAAAATCTTTCAGGTTAAACTATAGAGTTATGGTTAATCTTACGGCAAAAACAATCGGACTGTTTTCAAAAAAAACAAAGGATCGAATCTTAAAGGAAAGTTTATTACTGTTTAATGAGCAGACATTTAACTCCACAACAACTGCTAGCATTGCTAAATCATCAGAAGTTCTAGAAGGTTCACTTTGGTATCACTTTAAATTTAAAAAGGATTTACTATTTGAGCATATCAATCTTTTTGAATTATCGTTTAGAAAGGATCTAGAGAACTTAAAAGATGGAAATAAAAAGAATGTTATAGAAAAACTACTAAGCATCTATGGGATTGTTTGGGATTTTAGATATATCTTTAGAGATTCTTTTGAATCTTATGAAAAGGACGATAAAAAAGTTGCTGAGTCAATCAAAAAAACAAATGACCTCTTGGATAATATGGTTGATGACATATTAGTATATTGCTGTGATATTAAAATTTTTGAAATTGATCAAACTGATTTAAAAGAATTAAGTGAACTGATATTAATTATTGGAAAGCATTGGTTGGATTACTCCAAGAAAAAATATCCTTCTGATTCAACTGATCTTCTTCAAAAAAAAGGAATCAATTTGCTAATCAAAGTGATCTATCCATACCTGACTAAAGATTCAAAAAAAATAATGGATTCAATTTATGCACCTGTTTGATTTTTAGTTGTTCAAAGTTTCAAAAAATAAAGAAACAGGTACAACCAATTCAAGTCAGTCACGGTGGAATAAAATAAAAATAGAACTTTAACTGGTTTTACTCCCAACTGAAAAGGAGTCTTGCATTAACCCCTCTCCCAATACGAACACTGTTTTATTGCGTTCCGAGTGTAGTCATTTCGTAGTCTTTGATTACATTATTTAATCCAGTCCTCACTGCATCCACTTTAGAAAATATTCCTCTCTGTTGGCAATAGTTTTCATTTTTTATCATCTCGTTGAGTTTCGTCTCTTGGTATCTCCCTAGACGAACATTTATTGGTGTATCTGAATATCGTTTCATTTTTTTATTGGTCTCCTAAACATATAAATAGTAGTGAAAGGTTTTATTATTATTTAAGTGACTGTATTACTTTTCTTTCAGCATCAGATAACCCATCAGTTTTTTTATTAGGACTGGTGGGTTTTTTATTACCTACAGTCTTAGTAAATGCATTAAATGATTTCAGTGCAGAGATAATGTGGTCTTTTTTATTCAACTCTAATGAGTTCTTGATGTGTAACTCATCTTTATGCAGAGCAGTCTCTTCTGCATAACGGATAAGACTCTGAGCAGCATAAGGGAGATGTTCCAGTGCAGACTCTAGGTCTCCATCATGAATAAACTCGTTGTACTCATCACACATCTTGATTGCAGTCTCTAGAGTCGTGTTGTGACTATCTGCATGACGAATAAGATTAGGTATCAAGAGCAGTCTCTTGAGGAGTATTTTCTTGGATTCAGTTAGTTTAATCATCATAGGTATTTAGGTAGTCTTCTATTTGTTTCTCTATAAGTGAAGTTCTCTTTACCCAAAACTTTCTTTGGAGTGATGGAGTTCTACTATCCTGAAGATGGTTATATTTGATTTGTTCTAGTTCAAGAACATATTCTTTAAATCTATTGTTCTTCTGTAATGTCATTATTGTTCCTTAATTCAATCACTCACTTCGTTCCTGATTACTTCGTAGCATCTGTTTGTTTCACTTTCTTCAGATAATAGTTATCACAATGCAACTTAATGCAGAGAGTTAAATAGAGACTTAATGGGCAAGTTCCTGAACGGACTCTTACTTCATATCACGCAAACTTGTATGAGTTTACTTCGTCAAATGCAAAGGCATTCTTTTCAAAATAATGAATGTCCTTTGTGTTGTAATCAATCAGACCATCATGGTCATCAACCGTTGCAATGTGTTGCAGTTTTACTATTTGGTCATTGAGGTTTCTTTCAATAATCTTCTTCAATGCAACACCGTTTAGATGTTGTGGTATTTCAATAGCAGTCTGAACATGAGTAATCCCAATCTTCTTTAGGTTCTCAATCATCACATATCGTCTTAACTGTTTATTTGATTTCCTACTGAACACTTCATTATCAATGTTTCTGAAAAACCTCTTTAATGATTTCTTAATCTTATGAGGTTCATTCTTCTCTTGTTGTAGAAAATGATTTAAGTGAAGCACCAAGAATAAGGAGTTGGCAGTCGTATATTCTTTAAGGTGTTTCTGTAATCTTCTTCTTGAGAGGTCTTTACTCATCTCATGTTTGATTAGTACATTGTTCAATTCTGTATTCATTAATAGTATTTAGTGTTTTTGTAGTCCTAACCGACTACTTTCTGCAAACAATAAACTGAAGTCAGATAGACCAGTTATGTTTCTCCTGATACTTAATGACCTGCTCTAAGTAGGCATGAAATATCTTTCTATCTTTTTTTGGAAGACTTTCAACCATTTCATCTGCTAGTCGCACATCTGCTTTGCACAATGCGATAAATCCTCTTGTTAATGCAATGTGCCAAGGTTTTATATTTTTTAATTCTTTATTCATTTTTTTCCTTATTTGTTATTAGTGGGTTCTAAAGTAAGTAGTTGTAGAACCCTTAGAACCGAGAAATGAGAGTCTTGAAACCCCCATTCCTACAGTCTTTCCTTTTTCAGATTTCAGAGGTCTTTCTGAACCCTTGATTTTCTATGAATCAGAGTTGATTCCATACTTCTTTTTACCACTCTGTGAGTAATCAATTACAAAAGAATCTTCTTCAAAACCTTCTTCAAAGTTCTTCTCTGCAACATCATGCGGTAGCATTTCTTTTGAAGTTCCATACAGTCGTCTGTATTTCTTAAAGAAACCATCCATTGCACCTTCTACATATGCATCTTCAAGTTCTTTGGTCATTGGTTCGATTGTGAAATCGTAAACAACTGACCATCTCTTCTCATCATAAGGAATTGCTTCTTTCTCTTCTTCTGTAGAAGTGAACTTCAACATCGGATGAGACCACTTAGGTGTTCCCATATCTTCAATGGTATCTTTGATATCTTGAAGAGATGCATTAGGCACATAGTATCTTCTAGGAAGTTCTTGTCTTTCAGGTGAACCCATTGTCATGGTCACATCACCTGTCTGAAAAATAGAAAGTAGATATCTCGGTTCATTTTGAGCATTTGAAATCTCTTTTCTTTGAGCATCTAGTTCTTTTTTCCATTCAAGATGTATTGCTGTCTTAGTCATTTTTCTTCTCCTTTATTAGTTAATTTCCTATCTTGTTATTATTCGTTATCGGGTTATCAGACTTGCTAGCAGTAAACTC
>Ga0115008_10000795_pt1 | contig 24614 bp, 21 predicted proteins | sample FraStrMetagenome_FD_87164 | JGI IMG/M metagenome (GOLD analysis project Ga0115008, IMG submission 87164) | Marine eukaryotic phytoplankton communities from Arctic Ocean - Fram Strait ARC3M Metagenome | ecosystem: Environmental > Aquatic > Marine > Oceanic | place: Fram Strait | collected...
AAATACTTTAACTGAAGGCTCTTTAGTAGATTTTGATACTGCTTGCCGAATTGAAAGTCGATATTTTACTGAATTAGTTAAAAGTAGAGAAGCCAAAAATATGATAAAAGCATTTTGGTATGACTTCAATGCCATCAAGGAAGGTAGTAGTCGCCCTAAAGGTTACGGGAAATTCCGAGTCAAGAAAGTGGGTATTATTGGAGCAGGTTTAATGGGCTCAAGTGTAGCATTTATTTGTTTAATGAATCGAATGGAAGTCGTTTTAAAAGATATTTCTAAAGCAGTTGCAGAAAAAGGAAAAGATCTTTGCCAACAAAAATTAAATAGAATGGTCGAAAAAGGAAAATTGACTTCACTTCAAGTCCCTAAAATTTTGAAAAAAATAAATACAACTGATAATGCAGCAAAATTTAAAGATTGCGACATTATAATCGAAGCTGTCTTTGAAAATCAAAATGTCAAAGCCAATGTAACTCGCGAAGCCGAAATGCATCTGGATGAATATTCAATTTTTGCGACCAATACCATTTCGATTCCAATTACCAAATTAGCAACAGCGTCTGCCCGTCCTGAAAATTTTGTAGGCCTCCACTTTTTTGCTCCAGCAGATGAAGTTCCTTTGGTAGAAGTTGTCAGAGGAAAAAGGACTTCTAATGAAGCAATAGCAAAGGCTTTTGATTTCATCAAAGCCATTCGAAAAATACCAATTGTTGTAAAAGACAATTGGGGCTTTTTTGCAGCCAGAGTCCAAAATACTTTTATTCTTGAAGGGATTACCTTACTTCAAGAAGGATATGCTCCTGCTTTGATTGAAAATTTGAGTTTGCAAGCAGGAATGCCAAAAGGTGCACTAGCACTCGCTGACAATTTATCCCTAAACATTGTTTTACAATATGAAAATCAAGCTGCTGAAATTTATGGTTCAAAATATATTCGGCACCCAGCTGTTGATGTCCTATTAAAGATGATAAAGGATTTGAACCGTCAGGGTAAAAAAATGCGAGCAGGGTTTTATGATTACCAAAAAGATTCTCAACAATTATGGCAAGAATTGGACAACCACTTCCCTTCTCACAGTAACTCTGTTGCTAAACATGAAATTACCGAACGTTTACTTTTTGTTCAAGTAATTGAGGCATTCTGGTGCCTGCAAGAGGGAATAATAAAAACAGAGGAAGAAGGTAATTTAGGTAGCATTTTTGGATGGGGATTTCCAGCATTTAAAGGAGGTGTTTACCAGTTCGTAACCGACTATGGAATAAATGACTTCATCAAAAAGTGTGAGCTACTGGAGAAAAAATTAGGACCAAGATTTCAGGTACCAAAACGATTAAGAAAAATGGCTTTGATGGAAGTTGGTCAAGTTTAAATACCTTATTTTATTGACAGAAGAAGAGAGTTAGCATTATGATGCACTAACTCCCTTTTTCTATCTTTTGACTCTTTGCATGACAGCATTTTTAGAAACCTAGGACATTATTCTTCGGAGTATCTGTTTTCTTTTTTTCCTTTTTCTTATTCTTTTTAAAGTCCCCTTTCTTCCACGCATCAAAAAATTGCTTCCAAGCCACAGGACTAAAAATATTCATCGGAGGAGTTTGTCCTACGTGATAATAATTTCGAGCTTGCTGGCGGAGATAAAAGTCAGAACTTTCATTTCCATCAACTGGTACTGTATTTCTCATACGTGCCAATGCATCTTCCGCCAAACTAGCAACAGCTCTTTGCTGCATCTGAGCAGTAACATCCATCGCCAAAAATTCTTGTTTAAAATGCTCTCGGCTTGGCCATGGGAAGACTATAGCCTCTGGAAGATTTATCGTATCCTGTGTCATTAATTGAACTATTGAATATCGTTGTTCATTTAGTGTATCAGGGACTGTAAATATAACAGTTTGATAACCTATCGCAGAAAACTCAACTTCCTCTCCTTTTTCAGCAACAATGGAAAAGAATCCACTAAAATCAGAATAGGTTCCGCGACCTGAATCTTTAATAAAGATATTAGTGTAAGGAATAGGCATTAATTGCTCATTAGAACCATCCAATATCATCCCAGAAAGTTGAATCAGACTACTATCTCTACCAAATTGAGCTGACAATTCATTTGTCAACAAAAAAGCTAAAAATGTAAAAACTAAATATTTAAATTTCATTTTGAATTTTTCTTTTCTCAAATGTAACAATGAGTTCTACCTATTTTAAATAAGTCACACATTGACTAGTTGATTTTACAATTAAAAAATTGTGGCCTATTAATTATTTAATAAAGATAACGAAAACTCAGGAAGGAAACGTTGGGATCGCGATAAAATCATGTCTGTTTTTTCTCTTAACAGACATTTAACAATCTAAATTGACGAATTAAGCAATCAGTCTATCAGGAGATTAATAGACTGATCACCTCATTCAGCTAAATTTATTTGAGTGCAATTTTCAAAACTTCATCCATTTTATCAACATAGTGAAACTTCAATCCTTTGATATAATTTTTTTCTATCTCGTCAACATTCTTCTTATTAACTTGACATAAAATCAATTCTTTGATTCCCGCTCGATTTGCTGCTAATATTTTTTCTTTGATTCCACCTACTGGTAAAACCTTACCGCGTAGAGTAATTTCACCTGTCATTGCCAAATGAGATTTCACAGGTTTATCATTAAAAGCAGATGCCAAAGCAGTCAACATCGTAATACCTGCTGAAGGGCCATCTTTAGGAATAGCTCCTTCCGGTACATGGATATGAACATCTTTTTTGGAAAAAATCTCTGGATCAATTTTAAACTTCTCTGCGTTTGACTTCAAGTAAGTTAAAGCAGTTGTCGCCGATTCTTTCATTACATCACCTAAGTTTCCGGTCAAAATTAACTTACCAGTCCCTTTGCTCAAGCTTGATTCAATAAATAAAATATCTCCTCCTACTTGCGTCCAAGCCAAACCTACTGTCACTCCCGCTACATGTGCTTCTTTATACATATCTTTCGAAAACTTGGTTGGCCCTAATAACTCGACAACCATCTCCGATTTTAAGCTAACATCGTATTTTTCTTCCATTGCCACTCGTTTGGCAATACCTCTCATTGCTCCAGCAATTTGTCGATCTAAACCCCGAACCCCAGATTCTCGGGTGTAGCCCTCAATAATTTCCTTTAAAATCTTCTGGGAGAACTTTACATTCTTTGCTCTTAGTCCATGAGCCTTTCGTTGCTTTGGTACTAGATGGTTTTTCGCAATTTGAATTTTTTCCTCTGTAGAATATCCACTCACCTGTATTATTTCCATTCGATCTAATAAAGCTGGTTGTATCGTACTTAAAGAATTTGCTGTTGCAATGAACAAAACTTTGGACAGGTCATATTCCAAATCCAAATAATTGTCTTGAAATGTTTCATTCTGCTCTGGATCTAAAACTTCTAGCAATGCTGATGATGGATCTCCTCGATGATCTCTCCCCACTTTGTCAATTTCATCTAAGATAAACACTGGGTTCGAAGTTTTTGCTTTTTTAATAGATTGAATAATCCTTCCTGGCATTGCACCTATGTACGTTTTTCGATGCCCTCTAATTTCTGATTCATCATGTAATCCACCCAAAGACATTCTAACGAATTTTCTACCCAAAGCATTTGCTATTGATCGCCCCAATGAAGTTTTTCCAACTCCGGGAGGGCCAACTAAACAAATAATTGGAGATTTCATGTCTCCTTTTAATTTCAAAACCGCCAAATGTTCTAAGATTCGATCTTTCACTTTCTCCAAACCAAAATGATCTTTGTCTAATTCTTTCTTGACATTTTTTAAATCGAATTTATCCTCCGTAAACTCATTCCATGGTAATTCCAACAACAAATCGATATAATTAAATAAAACAGAATACTCCGCAGCTTGGGGATTTACTCTCCCCAATCGAGTGATTTCTTTTTTGAAAGCTTCACCTATTGTTGTTGGCCATTTTTTCGTCTCCGCTTTGTCCATCATCACTTTTAACTCACCCTCTTGAGGATTTCCACCTAACTCTTCTTGAATCGTTTTGAGTTGTTGATTCAGGTAATAATCTCGTTGTTGTTTTTCAATATCACCTCGAACTTTGCCTTCGATTTTATCTTTAAGTTCCAATAATTGCAACTCATTATCCATATGATGCAAAATACTCTCTGCTCTAGTATCCAACTCATTAGTTTCTAAAATTTGCTGTTTCGCAGGTATTTTGATCCCCAAATTAGAGGCAATAAAATTGAGGAGAAAAGAATTTTTGTTAATATTTTTTAATATCACCATAGCCTCTGAAGGAATCTGTGGAGACAATTCGATGATTTGTTTTGCCATATCTTTAATTGAAGATATAATTGCATCAAATTCTAACTCATTTTTTGCAGACACATCTGCAACTACTGAAATTCGTCCTTCCAAGTGAGGCGTTGTTTTTGTCAATTCAGAAACTGCGAACCTTTTTCGACCTTGCAGGATAGCTGTAGCCGTACCATCCGGCATTTTTAATAACTTAATAATCCTTGCTACCGTCCCAGTATGGTATAAATCATCAAAACTTGGATCTTCTACCTTTGCATCTTTTTGCGACAACACCGCAACCATCCTGTCACCTGCATAAGCTTTTTGAATTGCTTTTAACGACTTGTCTCGCCCAACTGTAATTGGGATCACAATCCCTGGAAATAGTACTGTATTTTTTAAAGCTAAAACTGGAATGATTTCAGAATACTCATCATCAGAAGTTGTATCATCTTCTCCTTCATCAACTTGAAACAAAGGCATAAAATCTGTTCCATCATCAATACCTTGTAGGTAAAAAAAATCTTCAAACATCATATTGTTGTATCTATTGTAAGATTGAATGTTGCCCATTTAACTCTAAAAGAAGTATGAACACAATCTGTATTTTTAGAAAAAAGCTGACTTAATTTAATTCAACGTACTTTATCATAAATATAGTTAGTGGTCAACATGTCAGCTTTGTGAAAAATTAGTTATTAACAGATAATAGTCAATTGATGTGCCATTGCCAAAATCCTCTTGAATAGAACTATTTGTGGCATTTCTGGTAAAAAAGTAAGACAAAAGGGCAGATAAACAATACTTCACCAATTTTAAATTAACGAAGCATTGTTTTTTTATGCTTCAACAGTAGATTTGTCGTTTATTTCCTCCTCAGCAATCTTTGCTTCAGGATCATTTTCATCATTCACAGAATCCAATTCTATTCTCAAATTATCAATAATAAAGTCTTGACGCTGTGGCGTATTTTTTCCCATATAATAAGATAAAATACCTTCAATACTTGTATCCTCTCCCATTAAAACAGGATCTAACCTTATATCTTCTCCAATAAAATCTCCAAATTCATCAGGAGAAATTTCTCCCAAACCTTTGAATCGGGTAATCTCTGCTTTACCTCTTAATTTTTTAATAGCTCCTTTTCGCTCCTTTTCAGTGTAGCAATAATAGGTATTCTTTTTATCTCGAACTCGAAAAAGTGGAGTATCTAAAATATATAAATGTCCACTTCGGACTAAGTCTGGGAAAAACTGCAAAAAGAAAGTCAACAACAACAAACGAATGTGCATTCCATCAACATCTGCATCTGTTGCAATTACTACTCTATTATACCGAAGATCATCCATGCTATCCTCAATATTCAAAGCATGTTGCAACAAATTTAACTCTTCATTCTCGTAAACCACTTTTTTGGACAAACCAAAACAATTCAATGGCTTCCCTCGCAAACTAAAAACTGCTTGTCTTTGAACATCCCTCGCCTTTGTAATTGAACCACTCGCAGAGTCTCCCTCTGTAATAAATACAGTTGTTAATAATTTATCCTCTTCTGTTACTTTCTTTTTTGTATCGTTAAAATGTATTCGACAATCTCTTAATTTTTTATTGTGAAGGTTAGCTTTTTTAGCTCTTTGATTAGCTAGTTTTTTTATGCCCGCGATTTCTTTTCTTTCTCTTTCCGATTGTTGAATTCTTTTCAATAATGCTTCTGCAACGCTTTTATTTTTATGTAAAAAATTATCAAGTTTTTCTCCAACAAAATCATTGACGAATGATCGAACAGTAGCACCTCCTGGGGCAATATTTAAGGATCCTAATTTTGTTTTTGTTTGAGATTCAAAAACTGGTTCTTCCACTCGAACACTTATTGCTGCCACAATCGAAGCACGCACATCTTTTGCATCAAAATTTTTATTAAAATGTTTTCGAACAGCATTCACCAATGCCTCTCGGAAAGCGGCCAAGTGAGTTCCACCTTGGGTTGTATTTTGACCATTGACGAAAGAATAATATTGTTCCCCATATTGTTGGCCATGAGAAATCGCTAACTCAATATCCTCTCCTTTTAAGTGAACTATTGGATATCGCAACTCTTCTCCTCCAACTTTTTTGGTCAAAAGATCCAATAGCCCATTTTTAGAATAAAGAGTCTTTTTATTAAAATGAATCTTCAAGCCTGCATTCAAAAATGCATAATTCCATAGTTGAGCTTCAACAAACTCAGGCCTAAATTTATACTTTTTGAAAATAGATAAATCAGGTTCGAATTCAATGAGTGTTCCATTTTCCTCTTTTGTACTCTTCATTTTAGCATCATTAGTCAATACACCTCTTTCAAACTCTGCTAATTTAGTTTTTCCCTCTCGAAAGGCTTGAACTTTAAACTTATCAGACAAGGCATTGACAGCTTTTGTACCTACTCCGTTCAATCCGACTGATTTTTTAAAAGCTTTTGAATCATACTTACCACCTGTATTTATTTTGGAAACACAATCCACCACTTTTCCCAAAGGTATTCCTCGACCAAAATCTCGAACATAAACTCTTCCATCTTCGATTTTTACATCTACATGCTTTCCATGCCCCATCACATATTCATCAATCGAGTTATCAAATATTTCTTTAACTAGTATATAGATTCCATCATCAGGCGCAGATCCATCACCTAGTTTTCCAATGTACATCCCAGGACGTAAGCGGATATGTTCCTTCCAATCAAGGGATCTAATATTATCTTCGTTATAAGTTACTTCTGCCATCTTTCGGTATTGATTTTGATTTTTAGTGTTCCGAATACTATTCCCCACAAAAATAAAAGTTTTATTAAAAAAAAGAATTAATTACCAATTGAATTACACCACAATTATGATTAGTTTTCGAAATAAAAAACCCTTCGCTGTACAAAAGACAACGAAAGGCATGTAGTTTTACTCTAATAAGTTTGAGGAAATATATTTCAGTACATTTGTTAATCTAGAATATCTAGAATATCTAGAATATCTAGAATATCAAGTACCCTTTTTAATGTCTTTCTTTAAGTTTCGTCCGAATCATCGTTTTGTTGATCGGAATCATTTGAATCAAAATCTGTATTTCGATTGTCGTTTTGAAGAATAGAAAAGAAAAAATGCATAGTTAAAATTTTTAAGAGTTAAAAGGTTCAGTCACGGAGTAACATTCGATGATTAAATTAGTTCAAATATGATATTTTGCTATAGGTAAATTTCGTACCAAATTTTATCTTGTTAGCAAATCATGCTGTGGCTCGATGCAACCACAATCCTAAAGTCCCTCCCTCATTTTGAAAACATTTTACCTCATTCACTAATTCCATATTTACATTATGAGTGAATTGAATGTCTGATTTTCGATCATCCCAAATCTCAACTTTCATTTCTCGAGCAAAAACTTTAGCTAAATCTCCCATATTTTTGGCAAATCCTTCACTTTTCCCCAAGGCTAAAAACAAATCAATTACTGCCATTCTAATAATTTCATATTTATCCAGATGCATTAAAAGTTGAAGTAAGTTTTTGCTTTTATAATTTTGTCCTACCTCATGCATTTTGTCCTTTAATTCCTGAACAGAGTATCCTAAAAGGTTGGCTCGATACTTCCACCATTGGTATGGCTTACCTTGTGATTGGTTATATTTATTTTGATGTTGCTTTTCCACCGATTTTTGACAAGAAATCATCCCCATGACTTTCGTTAGTTCCAAAACTGCTAAAACTTGATCTTTTGTCAACATTTCCTCCTTTTTTTCTCTTTGCTTCAAAGAGAGAAAGTATTTTGCCACTTCTGCCTTAACTAAACTAGTTGAATTTAATGTGATCAACTTTGCTAATTCAAGTGAGATATAATAATCCTCCCTTTTTCCTTTAAGAGAACGCAAAGCATAATCGTGCATAACTTCAGGCTTTCGCACATCATCTTGAAATGCATAAATATCACAAAACCATTTTTTAATATTACCATTGTATTTATGAAGAGGTAAATCTAAAACATCATGTAAGTTAGTAGCAGTGACAACTTGTGTTCCTTTTTTGCTTATTAAAATCTGAATATCCATTTTTAAAACTTTTTGTTATTAAAAAACGAAATTTCTAATCAAATAATTTCGAATACATAGCAAATATAGTATAAAACTTGCAATAAAACAACAATTTGTTTACTTATTTTAAAATAAATTGTTTTAAAAGTGTTTTAACCTTAGAATATACATCATAACGTGCAGTAATAACTTAAGAACAGAGCTGTTAAAAATCAATTTGTCATCATTTCGATTACACACTACCGTACCTTTTTTAATCTAAAAAAAATCAAACTCAAAAGCAATCTTATTTGTTTTGAGAACCTAAAATTTCTATCGCATAAATATTGTTCAAGTTTAATAAATGAAAGTTGGTTTTATTTTTGGGCCTGCTAAAGCAGACCGCCATGTTTTTTTCTTATATTCGCGATGTATTTCTAAAATCAAATTTCACACACATGTTAAATCTAATCTTATTCGGACCTCCAGGGTCTGGCAAAGGAACACAAGCAAGTAAATTAGTTGACAAATACAGCCTATTACATATCTCAACAGGGGATCTTTTTCGATATAATATGAAAAATGATACTCCGTTAGGGATAGAAGCAAAAAGTTATATTGAAAAAGGAGATTTAGTCCCTGATTCAGTAACGATTAACATGCTTAAAGCAAAAGTAAATGAAAACTCTGATGTACCAGGTTACATTTTTGATGGATTTCCACGAACGATTGCTCAAGCAGAGGCGTTAGACAATTTTCTAGCAAAAAAAGATCTCGCTGTTTCTGGTTTGTTAGCATTAGATGTTCCTGATGAAGAATTGATAAAAAGATTACTAGAGAGAGGAAAAGATTCAGGTCGAGCTGACGATCAAGATGAAAATATCATTGCTAACCGTATTGAAACCTATAATATTGAAACCGCTCCTGTTTTTGGATTTTACGAAAAACAAAAACGCGCGAATAAGGTAGATGGGGTAGGTTCTATTGAAGAAATTTTTGAAAGACTTTGTGCGATGATCTTTTGGATGAAACGCTAAAAAAACACGGTTTTTTAATAAGTATTTCGAATGTCATTGTACTTTATGTGCGATGACATTTTTTATTGACCGAATTGAAAATCAATAAATTTATTGAATAGTTGAAAAAGAACTATTTTTGCAAAAAAATTAGTAATGGCAGAACAAAATTTCATAGACTTTGTAAGAATTTGTTGTAGAACTGGAAAAGGTGGGCAAGGCTCTGCGCATTTCCGAAGAGATAAAATTACCGCGATGGGTGGACCTGATGGTGGTGATGGTGGTCGAGGCGGACATATTATTTTGAGAGGCAATCGAAATATATGGACTCTGCTTCCTGTTCGTTATCGAAAGCATGTAATTGCCAAGGATGGCGCTAATGGTGGTGAAAATCATCGAAGTGGAGCTGAAGGAGAAGATATATACATTGATGTTCCATTGGGAACTATTGCCAAAGACGTGGAATCAGGTGAAGTTCATTTTGAAATTACGGAACATGGCGAGGAAAAAATTTTAGCAAAAGGTGGACGTGGTGGTTTAGGAAACTCTCATTTTAAATCTTCTACTAATCAAGCTCCTCGATATGCTCAACCTGGCGAAGAAGGTGTGGAAGAATGGAAAATTTTAGAGCTAAAAGTATTGGCGGATATTGGTTTAGTTGGTTTCCCTAATGCTGGAAAATCTACCTTACTTTCCGTCGTAACTGCTGCAAAACCTAAAATTGCGAGCTACGCATTTACTACTTTAACTCCTAATTTGGGGATTGTAAAATATCGAGATCATCGATCTTTTATAATTGCGGATATTCCAGGGATTATTGAGAATGCACATGAAGGTAAAGGAATTGGTCATCGATTTTTGCGACATATTGAGCGAAATGCGATTTTACTTTTTATGGTTCCTTCTGATACAGACAGTATCAAAAAGGAATATGAAATTTTGTTGAATGAACTTAAAATGTTTAACCCTGAATTATTGGATAAACCTCGGATTTTAGCGATTACCAAAAGTGATTTGATTGATGAAGAGTTAAAGGAAATGTTGCAACCTGAATTACCAGTGGGAATTGAGACGGTTTTTATTTCCTCGGTAGCACAAATTGGTTTAGAGGAATTGAAGGATAAATTATGGGCGGCAATGAATGTGAAAGAGGAGAAATAATTTTCTATTGCATATAAAAAGTTAGGGCTATTAGCGATTTAAATGTTAATAGCCCTTTATTTTTCCAAAAAATAAAAGTTAATCCAAAACTACTTATCTTAAAAGATCGTTCATATTATAGAATTAAAACGAAAAAAAATGAATCGATTAATTTTTACACTTTTCATAGGAATTATTGCAATAACCTCTTGCAATAAAGAACCTGTGGATCGCTCACAAGTTTGTTTAAAAGTGCAGCATCATCAAGCGTTGATGCCGAATACCAAAGTTTATCTTAAATATAATGATTCTGTTTTTCCAGGTTACGACTTAAACAAACTAGATATTTTCGATGCTAATTTCCAAGTGGATGCGGATGGACAAGGGTGCATTGAAGGTTTGCCTTTGGGCACTCACTGGTTGGTGGCGCATGGTCGAGATGAGGAATGGGGAGATGAAGGGCAACGGATTAGAGGAAGTATTCGGATTAATTTGGTGGAGACTAGATTTCAGTTGGATACAATTATTTATGTGCAGGAATATTAAAGATGACTTTTCTTTTTTGTAAAATAGTATGAAAAATATAATCTCCATTCTTTTTCTTTCCTTCTCATTCTTTTCTGCTTTTCCCTAAATTAAGGATAAACCAACAGAAGTTAAATAAGTCGTTTTATTGATGAATGAAATGGATAACGAATGGAGGCAAACCGCAAGAAGACCTGCCAATATTTATTTTACTTCACCTGTATCTTTTAAATCAGGAGGAATACCCACAATGGCTAGATTTACTGTTTCCGTTCATTTTTAAATGTAAAGCTCCAAACACAAAAATAAAAACTCCTATCTTAGACTCTTAAATATTCAAATTCTCAAATCCAATCAAATGACCAATCAAAAAATAGAATTCCTCCTCTCTGAACTATTCGAAGAATGGGCAGGCGTACCTCCAACATTAATTTTGCCTCTTGCTCCCTCAGCTTCACCTCGAATTTATTATCGATTGTCGAATGGTGACAAAATAGCTGTTGGTGCATTCAATGCAGATCGAAAAGAGAATGCTGCTTTCCTTTCTTTTTCCAAGCATTTTAAAAATAAAAAATTACCCGTTCCTGAAATTTATGTCGAGCGATTAGATGAAAATGTTTATTTGCAAGAAGATTTGGGAGCGACAACTTTGTACAGTTACTTGTTGCAAAAAGGAGATTTGTTTCCCAATTATTTAATTCAGATTTATAAAAAAGTTGTGGAAAGATTAGCTCATTTGCAAATTGAAGGAGGTACAGAAATAGACTACTCTTTTTGCTATCCACGCGAGCGTTTTGACAAACAAAGCATGCTTTGGGATTTCAATACCTTCAAATATTATTTTTTAAAATTAGCAAAAATTCCATTCGACGAGCAAGCCTTGGAAGAAGACATGCATCGTTTTGCAGATTATCTTTTGCAAACGGATTGTGAAAATTTCATGTTTCGAGATTTTCAAACTAGAAACATTATGATAAAAAATGGCAATCCATATTTTATTGATTATCAAGGTGGTAGAAAAGGTGCTTTACAATATGACTTGGCTTCTCTACTCTATCAATCTAAGGCAAATATTCCGCAAGACATTCGAGATGAACTTTTAAATCACTATCTCGATGCTGCAGAAAAACTCACGACTATCGACCGTGAGCAATTCAAACAATACTTTTACGGATACGTCTTGATGCGGAATATTCAGACATTTGGGACTTATGGCTTCCGAGGTTTGTACGAGCGAAAAGAGTATTTTATCAAAAGTATTCCATTCGCCATTCGCAATGTAAAATGGGTTTTGGAAAATGCAAAACCGCCTATCGAAATTCCTGAATTGGAAAAAGCATTGACCTCAGTTGTGAACACTAAAGCATTTGAACCATTTGATAAAATTAAAGGGTCATCGAGTTTACTCACAGTTGGCGTTCGAAGTTTTTCTTATAAAAAAGGTATTCCAGCGGATGACTCTGGACATGGGGAAGGTTTTGTTTTTGATTGCCGATTTATTCATAATCCAGGTCGTTACGAACCTTATAAAAAATTGACAGGCCGAGATGAATCTGTGATTAATTTTTTACAACATCATAGTAACATCGGAGACTTTTTAAATGAAACCTATCGCATCGTGGACAAAGCGGTGGAGAATTATATCGAAAGAAGCTTTACTAATTTAAATGTTAATTTTGGTTGTACAGGTGGGCAGCATCGATCCGTTTATTCAGCTGATTCGATGGCGAAACATTTGGAAGAGAAGTATGGGGTAAAAGTAGTTTTAGAGCACGTAGAGCAAGAAAGAAAGAATTGGAAAAATTAATTTTATGAAGGTAGAGACAAGGTAAATATAGTCTCTACCTTCATAATAAAAATATCAAAAAATCGCTTTCATCAAATCATTAAAATTCCCTGCCTCCTTAAACTGGTGATCTCGATACGTCGTCGCCGAGAATTTCAAATTTACAATTTGATCATTTTTTAAAAGCATTTCAATGGTAATATTTCCAAATTCCTGACCTGCTTTTTGACTAGCCACCTTTAGTTTCAATGAAGGTTTTAAATAATGCCGATGAATGGTTTCTACAGAATCATTTTTAGGATAAGTCCGAGTATCAGATACATAAATCCGGTAAGGTAATTCCTTCACCCTTTCTTTTAGATAATCAAACAGAAAAGTGATTTCCTCTAATCGATATTCCATGTTGGAAAAATGAATCACGAAACCTTTTTTTGAAGCAGAATTCAAAAAATCAATCGAGCGATCAATATTTTTTGGAGAAGTGAGGAAAGTGAAATATTCATTTTTAAGCCAATCAATTAACCGACGAGCAGCAAGTGAATTTTTCCAATGTTCATAATCCACTACCTCTTTTTCCGAACGATCAATGACTTCATGAATCGTCGGATGAATCGATGAACTTGCCTCCGCAGCTGAGAATACATTTTTTATTTTTTTCCAAAAATCAGACATTCTGTTTTCTTTTTTAATAAAATAAAAAACGAGGGAAAAAGTTTAATCCTCATAACCACTAGCATTTTCTGGAATATCATAAACATTCGGATTGCTCTCCTCTTTTTCTATACTTTGTGTTTTCACTTTATCCATCATGTCCATCGTATTATTCCAGAGTTGTCGGAAAAGTGGAGTTATTTTCCCCAAAACAACCATTGTGTGATCAGGTAAAATTTCAAGTTGTTCATAGGTAATTGATTCTTTTTTTGTTTTAGGCTCTATCATTCTTGCTTCATTTCCAAAACGAACGAGAAAGCTAAAAAATACTACTAAAACACCACTTAATAATATCCCCCCAAACAATTGATTAATTGTATTGACATTTCCAGCTTTTAATATATTTTCTAAACCACGTGCTATCATCCTAATTAAAAACATCGCAAGTACAAATGATAAAAATAGTCCTGCAATATAGTATAAAGCAGAATCGTCATTAAAAGTAGTTTGAAGAAATTTGGTCATCCCATCGGAGAAAGTGATGGCGACGATTACTCCAAAAAAATAGGAAAAAACAGTGAAAACAGTAGAAATGATTCCCCTTGAATACCCTAGCCAGAAGCCTGTAGCAGCAAAAATAAAAAACATTAAATCGATTACCATAGTGTAGTTGCTGTTTTTAAAACATATTCATTTTGTGAATCTTTAGCTCAATTAATGATGGAGCTCAATAGTTAAATCGATTACTTAGGATTCAAATTTATATTATAACAAAACTTAAGTTTCTTAATTCAGTAGCAAAACTAAATTAAATATTTATGAATAAACAACGTTATTTTTTAGACGAATGAAACTTATATTTAGATACTATTTATTTGGAACCAACTTCCCTAACAATACAATAAGAAAACTTACAGCTAAAACTATAATCGGACTTTCGAATCCAAACAACCATTCACTTGAGATAATCTTGTAATAAAAACCAAGTAATAACAATACTCCAACAAGAATTGAGGCAATACCAAATTTTGGATTGACACCACCCCCTCGTAATATCATTAATGTTACTGGGAATAAAATAGCTAATCCACTAAAAGCTAATTTCCCCATATCAAAAATCGTTGTAAATGGTTGAGCAGCAATTGCCAATCCAATAAATGCTATAATTACAACCCAAATTCTTCCAATAAAAACTTGTTGTCTCAGGTCTATTTTTTTTCGATAGGGTAAAATAAAATCTCTAGTAACCATGGTGCTTAATGCTAACAATTGTGAATCTAATGTAGACATAAATGCTGCCAATGCCCCAGTCATCACTAAAGCTGCGAACCATTCTGGACTATGTTCAAGTAACATTTTTGGTAAAATTTGATCGGTCTCTTTTTTCATCAATTCAGGCTCCAAACTCATCAAATCAGGAAAAGTCAAATGCCCTAAGACTCCAATTATTACTGGAAGAATCGAAATAAACAGTGGAATCAAACCATAGAGTAATGCTGACTTTTTCAGAGTCGGTAAATTTTTAGCAATATAAAACCTCATAAAAATCTGTGGAAACATTGGAATGCAAAACATCCAAAAGATTAACATACTAAACCATTTTTGAGGAGGGTAAGCATTTCCCATTCCTTCTCTAAAAAATAATTCTGGTTGTATTTCAAAAACTTTTTCATTCGCCAATGTTAATCCACCTAAACTATTACCAATAACCATAACTGCTGCCAACATTAAAGTAATTGCCAACATTCCTTGTTTTAAATCCGTCTTCGCCACACTTTTCATTCCTCCTATCCAAACATAACCGATGGTAAATAAGGTCAAAAGAGTAGCTCCCAAAAAATAAGGGACTTGCCCTTGTGTAATTGCTTCTAAAATATATCCAGAACCAATAATTTGCAAAGCTAAGTAAGGAAAAGTAAATAGTAACATTATGCCTGAATACAAATACGCTAAAATCAAACTTCCAGTCTGATCTCGAATTAATTCTGCAGGAGTGATATATCCTTTCTGTTTTCCGAGCCTCCAAATTTTAGTTCCCAATAGAAAAAATGACAAGCAAGCAAAGCCTGTCCCAAATGCCATCACCACATAATGTGAATACCCAATTCGGTAACCTGCACCTGCAAATCCTAAAAAATAAAAAGCACTAAAATTTGTTGCTAAAATAGTAAAAAACAATGCTAATGTTCCTAAATTCCGATTAGCTAAGAAGTACCCTTCAGGCGTTGTTACATCTTTTTTTGCCCCACGTAAGCTTCCTAAAAAAACAATGGCTATGTAGCCTATTAAAATTACGTAAACCATTTTTTAGATTTTAATTTATCTTTTATGCTTAGACCGTATATTCTTAAGTCATTAAAAACCAGTTAATTTATTTCCAATATTTCTTTGAGAAAAAATAAAACACAACGATAAATAAAAAATGAATTATTATAAACCAACTTAACCAAACAGGAAAACCCAGAAATGAGGTTCCATTCTTCCATGTAGTAAATAAATAATCTTGTGTTAAAAGTAAAAGAATAAGAAAGGCTAAGATCCAAAAGAATCCATTTTTATTTTGCATAGAAGGTTTGTGTTCTTTCATTCGATAAATATATCAAAATTGTTTTTAATTCTAGAAAACCTCTGCATTATGAGATAAAGTAAATAAATTATTATTAAACGTGGTATGTAAAAGGTAGTAGGTATGGAATATGTAAAAATTGAAATCCTATAAGATTGCTGCATTGGTTCAACAATAGATGATTGGGCATAAAAATAAATTTCAAAAATAGCGAAACTAGAAATCCACTACTATACGATAACGATAGCACACTACTCTCAAATATATTAACTGCATCATAAAATTTATCTTACTTAAATAGTAATAACCTTTTCTAAAATAAAATCTTTGACATTATTAATCGTGTCTAACATGCGGATATACGAAAGTTTTCGAACTAGTGATTTCGAATTTTAAATACCATGTGCTTACCAATATGAATATTACTAACTTTCTCCACTTAACATTTAATTGAAAAAAACTACTTGAATTAGTTCTATAATTCTACCTCTTAAAATCATTAGATAAAGAAGGTTTCAATCCCAAAAGACTTTATATTTCTGCAACAAGTGCCTTCCATCTTTTGCATATTCACCTCTATATTCATTTTAATTAAATTTATATGACTTCTCATACTTAGGTATCAGGTGAGCAAATTTTGGTAATTACTATTACCTTATATTTTAATGCTAAAAGTACTTTTCAGTTTTTTTTCAAAAATAGGTGTCCCAACAAAAAAGGATTACCCAATCATAATTTGGATAATCCTTTTTTAAACTTTTATTGTCAAAACTTTTTAAGTGCCCACCCTTTTATTTTTTTCTTTACTTCTTGCTGCTTCTTTGAAATATTTCATCGGCACCCACAACATTCCAAAGCATTCTCCATGCTCTTTATCCAGATGTTTGTGATGAACTTTATGTCCTTTTCGCAAACCTTTAAAGTAAACACTATTTGTATTTCTGAAAATCTTAAATCGTTGGTGAATAAAAATATCATGTACAAAAAAATAAGCTGCTCCATAAGCCATGATTCCGAATCCTATCCAAATTCTTACATCAAACCCTGGTGTTTCAAAACCAAAATAAATCAAAGCAATACTTGGTATTGCAAACATGACGAAGAACAAATCGTTTTTTTCGAAAACGTGTGGATACTTCGGCTCATGGTGATCCGCATGCAGATACCAAAGAAATCCATGCATGACGTATTTATGGGTAAACCAAGTGATACCCTCCATTATTAAGAAAGTTAATACTAGAATTAAAATGCCAATCATTGTCATTTATTTGTTTATTAATTTTGAAACTGACTAGAGTCAATTATTACAGCAAATTCAAACGTAATTTTAAAAAACATCTACAAGTCAACCATAGTTTTCGAGGATTAGAAATTCTAATTCTCTCATTCATGATTCGTTGTGGAGTAAGCATAGTGATTTTTTGAAATAAAGCAGTGTAGTAACGATACGCAGCATAAACACCTAAGCGAGAACTTTTCGGCAATTGCTTTATTCCAATCAACGCAGTATCAAAATCAGCTCGAATATCCTTTTCGATTTCTATTTTTTGGTTATGATTAAAATTTTCAAAGTTTACTCCAGGAAAATAGGTACGTCCCATACCATCGAAATCAGCTTGAATATCTCTTAGGAAGTTCACTTTTTGAAACGCTGCACCCAATCTCATAGCGGATGGCTTGAGGTATTGATATTGTTCTTCATTTCCATTTGTAAAAACTCGTAGACACATCAAGCCTACCACTTCAGCAGAACCTAAGATATATTTTTCATAGGAAGCCATGTCATGAAAATTTTGGTGTAAATCCATTTCCATAGAATCCAAAAAGGTATCTATTAATTCTTTTTCAATTTTGTAGTGATTTACCACTTCTTGGAAGCTATTAAGAATTGGATTCAAGCTGATTTTTTCTTCAATTGCTTGATAGGTTTGTTCGCGAAACTCCTTCAACATTTTCGCTTTATCGAAATCATGAAAACTATCTACAATTTCGTCAGCTAATCTTACAAATCCATAAACCGAGTAAATGGGAGAATGAATTTCTTTACCCAACATAATAATGCCCATCGAGAAGCTCGTACTGTAAAGTCGAGTCGTTGATTTGCTGACTTTGCGAGAAAGCGTGTCATATAATTCTTTCATAATCAGTTAAATGCTAGTTTATCAATACTTACAAAAAAAATTACTCTAAACTTTTATAAAAAAAACTTAGAGTATGTGTAAGTTATTAAATAGAAATTTTATTTAAGTCATCTTTCGCATTTTTTACAAAATCTTTTTCCAAACCAAAAACTTGCTGTCCTACTAGGTCTGCTGCAACCATTCCTGATATTAGGGAGGGAGGAACCCCAGGACCTGGCGTAGTCAATTGTCCAGCATAATACAAATCATCTACCTTTTTACTTTTCATCTTTGGTTTAAAAATCGCAGTCTGAAATAAGGTATTAGCTAAACCATATGCATTTCCTTTAAAGGAGTGATAATCTTTCTTGAAATCATTAACAGAATAACTTTTCTGGTAAACAATGTGTTCTCGAACATTTGTTCCAGTCGTTTTTTCTAGTCGAGTCATTACTTTGTCAAAGTATACTTGGCGTAATTCATCATTATCTTCTAAATTTACTGCAATAGGTATGAGTATAAAAATATTTTCGCTTCCAATTGGAGCTACCGAATCATCTGTTTTTGAAGGGCAACATACATAAAAGAGCGGATCATCTGGATAAGATGGATCTTTGTAGATCGCTTTGGCGTGAGCTTCAAAATCAGTATCGAAAAATAAATTATGATGATTGAGTTTTGGGATTTTTTTGTTGACACCTAGATAAAAGATCAGGGACGAAGGAGCTAAATGCCTTTTGTCCCAATATTTTGGAGTGTATTGTCGATTTTGTTTCTCTAATAAAAACTGATCTACATGGTGGTAATCTGCAGAAGCAATTGTTACATCTGAACGAAATTCCTCTCCTTTGACTTGAATTCCTTTTGCTTTTTTATTTTCGACAATAATTTTTTCCACCTCTGCACCTGTCTGAAACTTTACACCTTGTTCGAGAGCAACGGACTCCATTGCCTCAACGATCTTATACATACCTCCCATCGGGTACCAAGTTCCATCAGTCAATGCTGAGTAGTTCATTAAGCTGTATAAGGCTGGTGTATCTTGTGGCATTGCTCCCAAAAACAAAATCGGGAATTCCATTAACTTTCGTAAAAATGGATGCTTGAAATATTTAGCTACATACTTATCAAACGGTTTAAAAACATCTAATTTTAGGGAAGCCATTGCCAATCGAGGGTCAAGGATTTCAGTGAAGGAAATGTTAGGCCTGTACACTAAATCTTTAACACCTACCTCGTATTTGTATTTTCCTTCCTTAAGAAATTTTCGGAGCTTATCCGCGCTTCCTTTCTCTAAATTTTCAAACATTTCATAAATTCCTGAAAGTTCTGCTGGAACATCCATTCGTTGATCATTTTCAAAAAAAATGGTAAAGCCAGGATCTAATTTTTTTAGGTCAAAATAATCTGCTCCCTTTTTTCCAAAACGATTGAAAAAACCTTCAAAAACATCAGGCATCCAGTACCAACTTGGCCCCATATCGAAGGTAAATCCTTGTTCTTGAAACTGTCTTGCTCGGCCACCAATCGTTTGGTTTTTTTCAAAAACGGTTACATCTATACCTTTCTGAGCTAAACTAGCTGCTGTAGCTAGGCCCGCAAATCCAGACCCTATAATATGCGCTGTTTGTTTTTTCATATTATCAAAACAAAAGGAAATTAATTTTTGTTTAACAAAAAAAAAGATTGATTAAAATAAAGTTGTTCTTGAATCTAATTTTTTACAAGATCACATTAATTTAATAATTTTTACTTAAAATCATCTCGATTTCTTGCTCTTAAAAAAGCTTAGGCAAAAAAATTAAATAGATCAGCTTATATCTATTCAAACTATAGATAACATTATAACACCTAAAATTTTTAGGGCTTTTACAAAGTCAATATTGATCGCAATTCTACTTTTTTTATTTAGATTACACCTCACCTCAACTACTTCTTAACCATTCATAAAACCAAGTTAAATTTCTAAAAGGCCGTTAAAGCCTCCCAATTCTCTATCACCAGTCCAAAAACAATAAAAAAAATGTAGCAGTTTTTGTTCCACTTGCTTCTGCTTTAAAGCTTTGTTTTAACAAATTTAAACAAGCCAGAATATCTTTTTTTTGTAAGGCAAAAACCATCGTATGAACAAATCCTAAAGCAGAGTAATTCCCATACACTCAGTTTACAATATTTTATTTACTGCATTAACAATTCTAACAACAGGACTATTCAAAAAGGGTTGGTTGTACATTTTTAAAACAGCTAAACCCTTTCCTTTTTTATCATAAAGAGAAACAGGCACAAAAGCGTATCAATGGCCTCTACTACTGGGGAATATCAATACATTATCTTAAAAATCTAGACAAATGGAGCAACCTGAAACTTGTTGAAAAAGCAAAAATACTAGCTTATCTTCAATTTTGGATTTTAATAGTCCAATTTCAAAATCTCTTTCCCAAGTTACTTTTCCGAGTTCTTCGTGATTGCTACTTTCTATTTTTGGAACATCTTAATTTCTCTTTGCTATCATTAAATTAAAAAGCAAATAAAAGAAAAATAGTTCCTAGCATAATCGATAATCTTTTTTTTTCAATAAAACCACACTAACTATTCTGAATATATTTCCTAAGTAATAGTTTTCTTTATGGCTAGTTACTTCTTGTATCTTGGTTTCAAAATATCATTGAATGTTTTCATCACCTTTTCCACTTTCGGTCGACTCACATTGTATACATAACTTTGCTGAGGATTTATCTCATAAAAATTTTGGTGGTATTCTTCTGCTACCCAAAATTCATCAAAAGCTTTTACTTCAGTAACTATTTCATTATTAAAAGTCGATTCGTTCAAAATTTTAATTTTTGCATCAATAATTTCTTTCTGCTTTTTATTTTGATAATAAATAGCCGATCGATAAGACGCACCAATATCATTTCCCTGTCGATTTAATTGAGTCGGATCATGTGCAACAAAAAATATGTCCAACAATTTATTAAAACTAATTAATGCCGGATCAAAATAAATTTGAATCGCTTCCGCATGCCCTGTGGTTTCTGAGCAAACTTCTTTGTAAGTTGGATGTTCTGTATTTCCACCAGAATAGCCACTGATTACATCTATTACTCCATTGATTCTTTCGAATGATGCTTCAGTACACCAAAAACATCCACCGGCAAATGTCGCAACTGAATATTTTCCGTAACCCTTTCCTTTAACATAATTTCCAATTCTTGGATTTTTAGTATTATCCATTTTAGGTGTTCCACCATTTTTTGGGCTACAACCCAACGTTGCAAAAATTAACAGGACTGAAATAATAATTAACTGTTTCATATTTATAAGATTTTTATTAGAGACAAAGAGTAAGATGCCAGTGCAATAGAAATATTGCAAAAATTTCTGGTTTTCGTGATTTGAATTTAAAAATTTGTCAAGATATTTTGCCTTCAAGTACGTTTATTTTTACAATCCACTCCTCGGGCAATTCTACTTTTTTAAAATTATGATAATCGTAAGCAATAATAGAATTTTTATTAATTGCCACAAGCCTTTGGTGCTTGTGACTAAACATATGACATTCTACAAAAAATCGATCGTATTTTATTTCGACTGTTTTTACACCAATCGAAATTGTATCAGGATAAGTAACTGGAAAAATGTACTTACAATCTTGCCATCCTAAAATAGGTCCTATTTGTTCGGTAAATGAATTATCTAAATTCATTCTATCAAAGTAAGCAATTCTGGCAGATTCTCCCCAACGAATATATACGGAATTGTTGACATGTTTGGCGGCATCCATTTCTCCCCATTGCACAGGAAGTTCAATAATTGAGGGAAATTCTTTGAGCAGTTCTCGCATACCTATAATATTTCTGAAAAGAATTTATTTTGAAGAATTTTATTTTTTTGAAAATACTTTTTGAGATTTATGTATGCTTGAGTTGAAACTTCGCAAGTTAGAATTTCACTATGCAAAGATTCAATAACTAGCAAAGCACTTTTAATATTTGTTTTTTCTAACTCCTCAAATATGTTCCCTTGATTTAATAATTTTTCGGAGATACTTAAATTTATTGAAGTGATTTCATCATAAGCAATCAACACACCTTTAAGATACTGTGTTTTATTGATGCGAGCTAAGAGTCCGTTTTTCAATAATTCAAAATTAAGATGTGGAATATCACTTCCAGCTGTTTCTTCTACAAATTTATCTACTTTTGATAAGCCTGAAATATACTTAATTTTGGGAGAGCCAACGCCACCCATTTTTATTTTTTCAATAAGACCAAACTGTCCACCGTATTTCCGAAGCAACTCCCACGGGGCGCTTCCTTGTGGCTCGAGTTCACAAACTTGCATGTTTTTTTTATTTAAAACATCTCTAGTTTTAAAAAGTTGTAGAGAATAGTCCTATTGATACAATCGAAGCAATTCTTCTTGACTTGCTTTGCAAATTCCAAATTCCGTAATTAGTCCAGTTACCAATCTTGCTGGGGTAACATCGAAAGCAAAATTTGCAGCTGGACTTGCTTTGGGAGTAAGTAAAATTTTTTTTATTTCACCATCACACATTCCTTGAATATATTTTACTTCCTCCTCTCCCCTTTCTTCAATTGGAATTTCAAAGCCATTTTTTAAAGAAAAATCAATGCTACTTGTTGGCGCTCCAACATAAAATGGAATGTTATTATCTTTCGCTGCAAGTGCTTTTAAATAGGTTCCAATTTTATTGCATACATCTCCATTACGTGCAGTACGGTCTGTTCCAACCAATACCATATCGACTTCTCCATGTTGCATTAGATGTCCACCAGCATTATCTGTTATGACGGTATGAGGCACACCATGTTCCTGTAATTCAAAAGCAGTTATTCTTGCTCCTTGATTTCGAGGGCGAGTTTCATCAACCCAAACATGAACAGGAATTCCTTTATCATGCGCCGCATAGATTGGTGCGGTTGCAGTTCCGTAATCAATGCAAGCCATCCAACCAGCATTGCAATGAGTTAAAATATTAACAATCTGTTCTGTTCTTTGATAAATATCTTCTATTAATGGCAATCCAAATTCTCCGATTTTTTTGCAACGATCAATACTCTCTTTTTTGATACGCTCTGCATTTTCTAAAAGTATAGAGGGAAGGATTTTATAATTTTCAGAAACTAATTCCAATTGTTGGTCGACCGCCCATGCAAGATTAACCGCAGTCGGCCGAGCAGCTTTTAACTTTTCTGCTGACTCATTAATGTATTTTGTAAACTGCTGATTATCAATAGCTTCTAGTGCGGATAAATACATTCCAAAAGCTGCAGCAACTCCAATTAGTGGTGCCCCCCGCACATGCATCTCACGGATAGCTCGTTCAACATCGTCTACTGTTTCCAAATTTTCGATCACAAACTCGTGTGGTAAAAATCGTTGATCGATAATTTGTACAATTTGTTCATCATTTTCTTTTAGCCAAATAGTGTGGAATTTTTTTCCATTAATTTTCATTTTGTAAATTTAAAAAAGGAGAAGGAGAAAAGTAAGTCATTTTGGGGTAAACATAGGATTTGATTGTAAAATTAGTTTATGAAGATTCAAGTGTTAACCGTTCAAAGCATCACCAATTTTTGTTTTAATAAAAAATATTGGTAATAATAATTTTGAAAGACTCGATGCCTTCTTTGCAATGAATATTTTTTCTTCATTCCTACTCAAACAATATCAGCATCGTTTTAATTTCCTCAAATTATGTTCAATTACCGAAAAAAAAATTAATGAAGGAATTTCTGGTACAATATAACAGGCCTATCTTTCTATATTAATACCCCACCCTCTTCATCATATTCTACAACTCTTTTGTAAAAGGTAACATTTTTTAGATAATAGATATTATAGAGACTTTAGCGTAACCGGTGAGTTCCTAATTTTTCCCTAAAAATAAAAAATTAAAGAAAAGAGGTTTACGTTTTTATCATTAAGGATTAGAATGATATGTCGGCGAATGAAATTGAGCTTTTAGATCATAAAAAAACAACCTTAATGAAAAATCTAATATTATTATTCGTATTTGTTTTTTTTGCATCGTGCCAAACCCAATTGTCTAATTCGGTCCCTTTCTTCGATGAAGGAAAACCGGTGAAAGTTGTTCAGGCTGGAGTTAACTTTTCGTCCTTCTCTGTCTCGAAAAATTGGTATTCCGAGATAAGTGAATTAGAACAATTTGAAAATTATGAAGAAGAGAATGGCATTTTATTAGGAAAAGAACATTCCATTGGAACTTATTTTTACTCAAAGGACCCACAAGAAAAAATAATTATCTTAGAGGAAATTAGACATCTACCAAATGGAGAGGCCACTTTTCGGAACCTAGATATGGTGAAAATAAAATTAGAGGATAATCAATTCTTAACAACAAGCTTTTGCTCAAAAGAAGAATTTGATGATATTCCATTTTTAGCAGTATTTGAAAGTAATTTGCCAACCACTCCTAGAAAAAATATCATCAAAGCC
>Ga0115008_10000796_pt1 | contig 24591 bp, 24 predicted proteins | sample FraStrMetagenome_FD_87164 | JGI IMG/M metagenome (GOLD analysis project Ga0115008, IMG submission 87164) | Marine eukaryotic phytoplankton communities from Arctic Ocean - Fram Strait ARC3M Metagenome | ecosystem: Environmental > Aquatic > Marine > Oceanic | place: Fram Strait | collected...
CTACCAGTGGGACCGGTGGGACCAGTATCTCCTGTAGGGTCTGAACTGCCAGTTAAACCAGTATCTCCTGTAGGGTCTGAATTTCCAGTGGGTCCTGTACTACCAGTGGGACCAGTAGGACCAGTATTACCCACAGGGTCTGAACTGACAGTTAAACCAGTATCTCCTGTAGGGTCTGAATTTCCAATGGGTTCTGTACTACCAGTGGGACCAGTATTTCCCACAGGGTCTGAACTGACAGTTAAACCAGTATCGTAGGTGGGACCAGTATTTCCAGAAAAGTATGAACTTCCAGCTGAACCAGTATCGTCAGTGGGTCCTTTACTACCAACAGTACCGGTATTTCCATCTGAACCTATATCACCTGGGTTACTAATATAACTGGTGTGCGGTAATTGACCTGTCATACCAATCTCTGATTCTGTCGAACCTGTCGAACCTGTCGAACCTGTCGATGTGGTCGGGGAAGTAGAGTCAATATCGCTATTAATCCGCCGACGAAAGGTATTTATTGGTAAATCCCTAGTTGAAATATTCTCCCGTAAAACATTAATCGGTCGTGGATTTAAGTGACTCCTCGTATAGTTTATCGGTGTGGTATCCATACCTCCTAATTGACTAACCATAGTATTTAGTTCATGGACATGAATATACTGCGTCCCTCCTTTTTGCACAGATTTTTTACTAAAAAATTTAGCAAATTTCGGTATATTTAGGGCGGTATATATTTGTTTTGCCTCATTTAAACTAAATGGTACCTTATTAAAACCTATTTTTCTTATCATGGCGATTTTTTGGTCAGCGGTTATATCTTGATACGCCATAATATTGATATACTTAGAAATATATACTTCCATCAATTCCAAGTCTCGTCCCAATTTATGAATGTTTTTCTTTATTAACTCAGCACTTTCAGTATCAACCACACCCATTAGGATTTTTAAGATATTTGTATATTTGTAGTTCATTATTATATGACAATAAATTATTTTATATTAAAAAAATATCCTAAATAAAATGTAATGAATCGTGATAATATAGAATTAAATCAGTATATTTTGGTAGAGACTTGCATAATTTGTTTAGATGAACTAGGTCCATTAAATAATTGGAGTTGCCAACAATGTAATGTACAGATACACCAAGCGTGCATAAGAAACAATATACAAAATACCTGCCCTCATTGCAGATTTGAACTGCCCGCCGCGTCGCCAGAATGTCCCACACACCTATCGTCGGCAACGCAACTGGGAATAACTAATGATTACAACTGTAATTATATATTAAAAATGCTTGTATTATGTGGGGCGTGTGGTATTTATGGTCTTTTCGCGGGTGGCTGTGTGTATTTTATATTACCGGCATTTTTCGAAGGCGTTTCTCCTTATAATGGGTCGATACAATTAAAATATTAATATATATTAATAATGTGTGATGTAGGTGATGATGATTTAGATAACTACGGGTTTTTAAGATCCAGTAATAGTGATTCGGTATCTGCAAACTATGGTGTGGGAGGTTCGTCCGTGCCAATATTGAAAGTTCTACTAATTGGAGGGGGGATTCTTGGTGGTATTTTTGTATTGTTGTTGGGTATTGTAGCGGGGGTTCATTCTTGGGGGGAATTTACACATGATAATATTATCAACAAATCTGTCAAGAGTCTTGTGGCTGTTATGTTTGCACCGTTTTACCTATTATACACGTCTATTAAACTTTTGGTATTCCGAGCCTGAATTTATTTTCTTCGGATATAGTACATGTTTCAGTTAGAGAGTTTTACTGCTAATAAAGAAAATATGCATTGGGTAAAAGTATATACAACATTATGCCTCAGATTGATATTATCTGGTATAGCTGTGTATTTATCCTGGGACTGTAATAAACTTTCAAGTAAATACGTTCGCGTTTTAATGGCTGTGGTGGCGTTTTGTTTTGCGGAGATTTACGTGCTGTATTATGCAATTTACCGAGTTTTCATGGGTAATAAATGCTATTAAGCCAACAAGGTAAATTAATTAAATATTTAATTAAATATTTATACTAATTATGGTATTTTTATAGCCGCCTATTATTGGGTAAAATATTAGTGTTTGACTATCACACGAACCTTCTACAAAATGTGCAACGTCTTACAATATTCCTCTAATTCACTACGGTGTTTAAGTTTTTTTAATATCAGAGTTTCCGAATGAATTTTAGCGGCGTTTCCCGCAAAATGTCCATTAACATACTCTATTAAGGAATTCCTAAATGCGACTTTATAAAGCCCCCCGTCTTTGCGAGTGCGTTTATTACATGCCTTTACTAAGGATTCTGACGGGACGTTAGTATTACCTTTAATTGGTAATTCAACACTGCGTTGTGTGGTAGTTTGACTAAGCGGAGTCTCATCACCATCGATAAATATTGGGGGGGAACCCGTATCAATCCCGTCAGGCCCCAGATTTTTAAGTAGTCCTGTAGCAATAGCATCTTTTAGCTCACCGTCGTCGTCTTCACCATATACCGTATATACATATTCATGACTATAATTATCCCCGGCCCAATTTTCAACGACCTTTAATGGGCGATCTTGTTTATGGAATCTCATTCGCCGTAATTCTTTAATAATCATTTTATCCGTTACTATGGACATGGTTAAGGGTTTTGAAATATAGGTCTTTTTATAGGCATAATTACCAAAAATTACCCAATTATCCTTAGTTTCCAAAAATACGTCATCGTCTGCATCTATAGTTAAATTTCCATATTTGGTTGTATACTCACTAATGACTCTTTTACGCATTAAAGCTTTTAGTTGCGACGCATCAGAAAAATTACGATATCCTGGAACGGGTGCCTCTGCCGAAGTGTCCTTATACACGTCAATCGGTTTATCCAAGTCAATATCAGTCGTTGTCTCTATATTAGAAATTATGGCTAAAATTTCGTCCTTTGTGGCATAGTCTTTTTTAAATAACGCTGTAAATTTAGTAAGATATTCAGTACTATATAGAAATCCACCAATTCGTATTTTATCACTGTTTGAAAATATAATTTTCTCAATATCTGGAAAATGAGGGTCCTGTAACGAGTCCAGATTCTTAGTTAATTTATGTGCCATATCAGTCCAATGTTTTAGGATAAGCTCCCCACAAGGAGCAGTATAGTCAGAAGGTACAATGTAATTAATATAATGGTCCATGTTATAGGGCTTATTTGTAATGTGGATTGGAGAAGTCGTCTCTATATTTGGAACTAGTTGCTCATTTTGAGATAAATGGAAATCAAAGAGTGCATCTTGACTAGCTTTCATATCACGTGGCGTGTCTATACCAGTCGGTCGTCCTTTATGTTTGGGCCATATCAATTCAAAATGGTCAGAACTTGAACCAGATTTTTTACCCGAGAAACCGCGGAGATATAACAATAGGGGCATCTTATTTTCGTCCATTTGGTCTTTTTGAATATATGAATATTTCAAACCAATATTATATGAAAAGTCTCCATCGGCATTTTTTTTGGACGAACAGCAGCATATAATGGACCTTTTTAAATACAGTGCCATACATGCAAATTCACAAATCCCAGCATAACACGAAAGTTCTAATTTAGACGAATTTTGTAATAAAAAATAATCAGTATGCATCGAATACTGCGCCATTAATATACAGTATTTGGTAAAATCATCTAATTCCCCTAATTTAAACCGTCTGATTAGCTCACCAAGTGCTATATTTGTTGGATTTTTAAAAAGGCTTTTATTTCTTTTAAGTGTGAGACATTTCATAAGGCTATTAAATTTATCATTGTTACTTTCAGTTCGCGAACCTCCCAATAACCATAATAATGCATCGGCATTACTTTCTATATTACCCATGGAATTAATAACCTCATACCGGTGTTCAAACATATATTTACAGGTTTCAAAGCGTAAATCCTTTCCTATATTTCTTAATAGTATGTCGTTTGGGTAGTGTCTATCGGTGTTGGATAAAAGGCACAGGTATTTGGCAGCTGCCAAAAATAAGCAATCGCCGTCACCAGGATTTTTCATGTAAAAGTATTCAGTTGATTTTAGAGGGAGGATTGAATTATACGTATTACTGTAGAGTGTCTCGTCAATAAAAACTTTAAGTTGTGGAATATATAATTCGTCCGTGTCATCAAGGCAAAAACGCTCGTACAAATCGATAATAAATGCCGACGTATTAATAATCTTATCTTTATTATTGGTCAGGCATATACGATTGCCCTCGGCCGTTTGAAACATATATTCTGATAATTTACATTCGCTATAGCTGGGATCATGATCAGAGACAACATGCATTACCGTATCGTATATACTTTGTACATCACTGATAGACTTGCAAATTCTAATAGGAATCATGTTTCGCAGAAATTCCGACAGGGTCATGAAAAGCGAGAATAATGCCGAGTCATTGTATTTAATTTTGCCATTTTTATTTAAAACTTGCACTGTAAACGTGCAATTTTCTACAGAATTAACAGGGTTTTTATCAAATTCAAGGATACGGGCATTCGCGAAATTTATTAATTCCAGTATATTTGGCTGTAATGCCTCGGCCTTATCGTCTTGTAATTTACATTCTAACTCAATAATATCGCCTAAAATGTGTTCGTACTCCGGTCGAGTTTTAGAGTTGGGTTCCTCTAAATTAATAAATGGATCTGATTCACGAATGTTACAGGTCTTTATCGATTCGGCAGTATGATCTTCCAAAATATTTGTAGAATATGCTTTTACAATGTTTAAATGTTTTGAAAAAGCCTTTTTAGAGGAGGGTTTTTTTTCACAGTAGCCTTTTAATAACTCTTCGGTGTATTTTTCTAAATTCATATCCATATTATAAACTTGTATATTATAGACATATTTTTTTAGATATTTATATTTGAAGTTTTTTACGATAAATGTTCAAAACCCTTATACCATTGGGAGAATTAATATAATATATTTGCTTTGTAAACGGGTCTCTAATAAAGTTATAAGAACTTTCCCCACCCACTTGTATTTTAGATGCTAGCGCCTCGTTATTCTGAACCAGTTGTGTTTTTAGACCCGAAACTTCAGAGTCTAAATCTTTACCAATTGCCATTATTTCAGGACTTAATTGTTTACGTAATGCGTCACCGTGGTTAATAATATTACCCAAACTTAAACCCTCTAATCTAAATAACGGCTCCAGCATGTTAAACCACTGTTTAAAAATAACCAGTATTCCTCCGATTTTTTTTATGAGTTTTAATAGTTTATTTTTATTTATTTTTTCCAAGTGGACGCACACCATAGCAACCAGTTTTTTTCCCTCAGCACACACTCTGATATCAGTGGGTAATCCAGTGTCTCGGATAATTTTTTCTTTAATCATTGTTAAGACCCCGAATAAAGTATTTACTACAGTCTGAATAACAGTTATGTTATTGAATATTATAGAAAACCGTGGTATATCTTTTAGTAATTCAGGTAATCTTTTAAAAAGTGTTATGGCAGAATTTATCTTATTCTCCAAAGAACATATACTATTCAATATTTGTGGTAAGGTTTTTTTACACGTCGTGCTGTCAGTTAATTTATCGATTATATTATAAATAGACACGTATATAGTAAGTAAGTCGTCTATAATCGTGTAAATACCAGTTAAAAATTCTCTTAATAGTGTAACCGGGTTGGTTTTATTTATGGATTCCTCGAATGATTGAGACGAATTTGTTTTTTTAGGATTTTTAGACATTAATATACTATTATAAAATAAAGCACCTAAAGAAATAAATAAATTAAAGCGAAAAAAACATTTAATCTAAATGGAAAACAAATCAACGAAATCTACACCAAAAAAACAAAAGAAACCTACACCAAAAAAACAAAAGAAACCTACACCAAAAAAACAAAAGAAACATAAAAAAGTCAAGTTACCCACTGAAGAAAAAAAACCTCGGGGGAAAAAAGCTAAGGAAAAAGCACCTCATATTCCAAAAAAACGAGGGAGGAAACCCAATAAATCATATGGTTTTGAAAAAGCGATTCTTAAGAAAAATCTAATTGATGATGACAGTATTATTATACACTTGCCTATAAAAGATTTGGGAGATAGTATTAAGGAGATTGATAGTCTTTTAAATTATTCCCCAAATATAAACACCCCCGAACCATTAAATGATGACACTCATTTAGCGTTTATTGAGTATGAACCTCCAACTGCAAATGACGCTAACCTGTCTGGTAGTAAATCGGTTTCGCCAGAGGTCGCCAGTAACTATGTAAGTAATAAGAGTGTAAATAGTATTAAAAGTGCTCGCCGGGATCAATTAGAAAATCTTGAAAAAGTTATTAAAAAAAATTCGTTGTTAAAAACGCTAATGCAATTTAATGAAAGTAATAAAAATGGCACATGGCCAACGCAAACCTCGATTGCGTGTTGGTGGTGTACATATAAATTCGACGGCGTCCCGTGTGGTTTACCAATAACTTGCCACAACGATAAATATACAATGTTAGGTGTCTTTTGTTCTCCAGAGTGTAGTGCTTCATATAATTTCAATACCATTAATAACACGGACATATGGGAAAAATACGCATTATTAAATTTGCTATATGGTGGGCTATATAAGAAGCAAATTCGTTTAGCTCCAGATAGAAATACTCTTAAACGATTTGGGGGATGTTTGACGATCGACCAATTCAGAGCACAGAATAGCAACAATGATTGTGACTTTAAAATAAGCATGCCTCCTATGAAAAGTATCATTCCACATATGGAATATAGTTCTCGAAATACGGGATTTAGTGCATCTAAAAAGAAACCGTCTGATATGGAACAATTTAAGCTCAAACGAAATAAACCCTTTAATAAAAATACTTTAGAGGAATGTATGAATATTATAAAAATATAAAACTTAAAATATCAGTATTTATAATATATGAATCATATTACTACACCAATCATTCATGGAAATAACAATTTAAAACCTGAATCAGATAAATCACTTGCTGAAATTATATTTGGTAATAATATTTCAACCGCTATATACAATTTAGAGAATGCTGGATTTTATTTAATTAAATTTGGTGTTATACAGAACCGGTATACGAGTTCAGAGATTCGATATAAAAATGTTGTGGAGGACTATTTAACGACACCCGTTACCGTCGGTGATTTATTAGTTTCAATCGCAAGAAACTTGGATACTATAATACCAATCCCTATATTAAATGGAAAATTCCTATTGACCAACTATCTGATTCGTGATTTGCCGTCAAAGTTAATGATTGTCTTTATAAATATGAATGCTCGGCTTCAATCGGTCATTTCTGATAATAATAGCGGGAATACCCTTGATTTTGTTATGAATTTACTAAACACACAATTTGAACATTCAGCCACACCATTCCCAGGATTTATCGATCAAAGTATTTCTCCAGAATTGACGGTTGCTCAACCACCACCAACACCACCCCCAGAATTCGCCGTTGCTCATCCACCACCAACACCACCCCCCATACTTGGTAATACTCCGTCACTGCCCCCACCTCCACCGCCTATGGATGAATTAAATACTCCCCAACTAAATATACAAAATGTAATGAACTCCTTGGGAGAACATACTGCTTTTTTATCTATGAACAGGGACAAATTTCACGACGAACTTGAAATACTAAAAAACATGGGATTTGTGGACGAGTTTAAAATGATTGAGAGCTTAATAATCAGTAATGGCGATATTAATAGTGCGATACATTATTATTTACAGTGATACTATTACATTCTAAGTTTTTTTTTATACCATTTTCAAAAAAATCCTTGAAACCCTTATCGATAATAATTTTATCTGTTAAATCTTTATCCAAAATTAATTTTAACAATTTAATAAAAAACACAGTAGTATTTGTGTATTCGTAAATAATGATCTTATCCAATTTGTCGTTAAAAGTTTTTTCTAAAGTTTTTTTTAAGTTTTTATAAAAGAAAATATTACACGACGCATGGTCCGGCGTTATGTTCATTTTTGATAAATCGATAAGAACTATAAACTTATTACCACGGCCGTTAGTGCTTAAAATAACGTTTAATTCATTAATTAATTCTCGTGTAAATGAGTCTCTATCTATAATTTGGCGATTATAATTTGGATATATGCATATTGAACCGTTTTCTAAATTATACAAGTGGTTAATAAAGTTCATTATATTTAAACAGGTTATTTTTATAGCAATTTGGCGGAGTGAGTTTAAAATAATTATTTTTATTATAATAAATATTATAATGAGTTTAGAAGAAGAACAAGATTTATTTAAAAACATAATAGACCCTGATACAAATCAGACAGTCTTATTAGAGTCCGCGTGTGGACAACAAGTATTAAAAAATTATCTAGAATGTCTACAAAATGGACCCGATTCGCCTAATATTCTTAGTACTAAAATGTTCTATGAAAATGATACTCCCCCCGAGGATGAGTCCCAACCCAAATCAGTGGAAAGCATGTATGAATTTGCTAAAGAGTTGGATTCCAAACAATATAGAGGTCGCGACTTAAAACAACTGATATCGGGTCAGAAGAAGAAAACCCCAAATAAGGGTAATAAAATTTGGATTCGCCGATCAAGTGGAAAATGGCAACGGGCGGTAATCGCCGCAGTCGTATTAGACGAGGATAGTGAAAGTGTAAAATGTGACGTGTTTTTCAATGCGGGAGATGACAACATCGCATCGAAGAAGGGCTTGGACGTTAATGAAATACTTCTATATTAGAGAGAATAATTTGTGATTTAATAACTTTTTCGCAGTGGGTCTCTGATTGGGGTCGATTGTAAATATTTGTAGGAAAAAATCCATTAAAATCGCTAAATTAGCGTCATGTGACATAGGACCCATATAGTCTTGTATGTCCGAATGTTTTTTAAATTTGGAAGGAACTATGATCCTCCTTAATTTACCCATTTCTTTAGTAATATTATCGGCTATAACTTTAGTATTTGTATTTACAAATAACTTTTCACCGCCCGCTGCAAAAAAAAACCTATTTTGTATAACCAAGAACGATATTACACCAAATGCCCATATGTCGCTTTTTTTACCATAATACCGTGTAGTTAATTCTGGTGGAGAAAAAGCAGCAGAGGCCATTTGGGCTTTAATGAATTTGGAGCGATCTGTTTTAAACGTTCGTACCGCTCCAAAATCAATCAGTGCAAAATCCAAATCATATACTATATCAGAATTTGTAAGTACATTTTTAAGAAGAATGTTACTGGGTTTAAGATCCAGATGCGCCGACCCAGAATTATGTACGACGTCGATGGCTTCCAAAAAAGTTCGTATAAAGTTTAATGGGACCGTAAGATTTTTGTAAGTATTCTTATATTCAAGAGTATCTTTTAAGGAAATACCATATTTTTGTAATATAGAATATTCTTGGTGACAGACATCCTCCTTGGAAACCAGTCGCCCATAATCAACAACAAAGCCGATATTCGAATTCTGTCGCGATAATTTATGTTGCTTGCGGACGCCTCTTAATTCCATTTTAATATTTTCAGGTCTAACTTTCTTATCAGAAATCCGCAGAATTATTTCATTTCCCACATGGACCGTTTCACGGGTTGCTGATATGTTATATATAGTGTTATAACTTCCCCTATTTAATTTATCGGCGATATAGATTTTACGAGGCTTCATATCAATATATGATAGAAGGTTTATATACTCATTCTCTAAAGATTTTTCTATACTGATCTTTTTGGAAGGCGTATTCGTTACTAATATTGTATTAACTATCGCAGTGTTCATAATAGTATAGATATGTATATAATTTATTTCTAAAAATCGCAACGAGTATAAGTATCCATATACTTATTAGAATTCCGCGAAAAAATTTAAATAATACCATATGATACATGCTGAATATTGGTATTAACGGTTTTGGACGAATGGGTAAATTAGCGGCACGGGTAATATTAAATGACCCTAAATTAAATTTGGTTAGTATAAACCACCCAACAATAAATAGACAAGACTTCATTAATATTCTACAATATGATTCAGTTCATGGGGAATTTACTATCCCGAAGACTACTGTAAATATTCATAATCATTATGAACCAAAAAACATCAATTGGGAGGATAATATCGACTTAATTTTAGAAACTACCGGAAAATTTAAAGAGTTAAATCAGATTACGCCGCATTTAGAATATACTCAGTTAGAGAAGTCTACTAAAATTATTGTGTCGGCTCCTTCGAAGACACTACCAATGTATGTATATGGTGTTAATCACTTAAATTATACAAATGAACAATTTATGTCAGGAGCTTCGTGTACGACGACGTGTTTAGCACCAATAGCAAATATTTTACATTCAAATTACAAAATAAAAAATGGTTTGGCGACAACGATACACTCGGCAACTTCGTCGCAATATGCCGTGGATAAGTATACGTCAGGGAAGCGCACCGGACGCTCGCTTTTAAATAACATTATACCCTCCACCACAGGTGCTGCCGTAGCCATAGGGAAAATAATACCCGAATTAGATGGGAAACTGAACGCCATTGGCATCAGGGTCCCTGTCCAAGATGTGTCTTTATTGGATTTAACAGTCGACATGGAGAGTTCCCCAGACATTACATCCGTAATGAATTTATTTAAACAGGAGGCAGTGAATAACTACCGCGACACGTTAATGGTTACTGATAAATTATTAGTAAGTTCTGACTTTGTAGGTTCGCCATACAATGCGATTATTGACGAGCAGGCCTGTATGAAACAAGGGGATTTATATAAAATTTTAGCATGGTATGACAATGAAATGGGATACGTCCAAAATATTCTACGATTAACGAAATATATAAATTCGGTGAAATAAAGGAAACGGTGCTTTACCGACATCGACGACCCCCCAATATGATTATTATATACAGGATATGTATCGCCTTCTATGGATTTTGGTAATAGTAGTTTAATAAACAATTATAAAATTAAATATGATATATATATATAATGCCCAAGAAGTCAAACAACCAAAAGAAGAAGGATGCCGAGGCCGCTGGCAAAGCGCCGAAACTGACCAAACAACAGGAGAATGCTGGTAAGAGTAAAAAACAAAAGCGGGCAGAGCAGAAGGCCAGGAAGGCCGCCAAAAAAAATCCAAAGGAGTAATTAACTGCGGATTCATTTCGTATAAACTATAGTCACCGCCCCGAAAGATTTAAAATTCCGAATATAACGTTATTTGGATTCCAAACTTCAGTGCGGTTTTGGTTTTTTGGGTGACTTTGTCTTGGTCAGCGACGATTAACTCTGTCACGTTTTTATGCATGGACTGTACGACAGTTCCACCCCCCTTAGTAATTTTCTTCTCCAGGACTTTATCGCGAACCCCACTAAAACAAATTACCTGATCCTTATATTCGTCAGAGACTGCTTGAGGCGTGGGATCGGGTAGTCGAAATGATGTGTACATTGTCTTAAACAAGACAATATATTCCTTACAATCTTCCAAAGATCCACTAATAAGATCGGCTATTTTAGTAGAGAATCCTTTAATATTTGAGATTTTATAGTGCACTAAGTCCGGCGGCAAAGTATAGAAGTCTGGTATGTTATTTAGGATTTTAACCATCCGTATCTTCGATATACCATTATATATTGGTAAGGATGCAATAAAGGTTCCCTCGTCCAAATTTTTAAACGTATGGAGTATACTGTTGAAAATTTTAGTACCGAGCTTAGCATTTACACCCTTAACCGCTAAAATTTTATCAATGGAACTAATCCGGATAAAATCTTTAACACTGTGGATACCCGTAGTATATAATTTCCGCAATGTGGATTTCTTACAGAAGTCGACACCGATTGTTTTCACAAAATACTCTAACTGGGAGAGAAGAACCTCCTTATTTGACCCAGCGTCTAGGACAAATATATCCAACCTATTCGGACCCCATATATAATTTTCTGGGAAGTCGGACTCCGCAAATTGTTTAATAAGGACCTTTGTAATTTTAGGTATTACGTCACCACTTCGAATAATTTCGACTTGAGCTCCAGCACCTAACCCAGAGTCGACGATATATTTAGCATTATACCCAAACACTCTTTTAATAACGACGTTCGACAACTGCACTGGGTGTATTATAATAATGGGTTTCCAGACACCAGACTTGGAAGGACGCCATTCGATCGAATTAATTGTGGAAACACCACTTTCATTGTACTTCTCCATTTTAAATGCCTTGGCGTATTTGGGATTTTTACTCTCATTCATGGGATAGTATATATTGTCTTGTATAATGACGCCGTCTATTTCGTATTTAGAGGAAGCTTTAAATTCTTCCAGTATGGCTGGTAGTGAATCGGGTGTCACGGCGGCGGACGAATAGAGAACATGTTTGGGAGTATCAATGGCGTATTGCTGAATTTTATTAAATTGGCTCGCTATAGACAGACATTCGTTCGAGATATATTGGTATCCGAGAAATTCACATATCGCCACTTCGTCGGTGATTAGTTTTCGATTCATGATACCCATTGCTGTGTTGCGAGCATTGGAGCCTAAGTGTGAGAACTTAACCCAATTCGCCTTGGATATAATTAATTCGCCGCGAACATAGGTATTAGCCTCAAAGGTGCTCACTATATCATACAGGTTTTTCCCAGACTTCGTCTTTAGATATTTTAAGAATTTGGTGACGTCCTTGCCAAAACATCCATTTCCCCGGGTGTACGCCCGCGGTCCATTAAGTGTTTTACCGATTAAGAGACTAATTCCATCTAATTTGGAAGACAGTACCTTATCATGTGTGTAGTCTGCTAAAAATTTCGTAAGAGCTGGTTGTCCCGGCTTCAGCTTATCCATAGATCCCATATGAATTGGTAATTTAGTTTTGCTACCTTGTATTTCAGCACCGATAGTAGAATTTTTATCATCACCACTTATATTGTAATAGTGGTCACTAAATAAATCATATACTACGTCACTCACTATAGGCGATGCTGTATTATAGTAATGTTTGTCCAAAATATCTAAAAGTTTTTTAACATTATTGTTAGTGCTTCGTTCTAGAAAATCTTCGGGCTTCTCTGCGAAAGAAGTGTGTGTAAATGTGTGGGAACCACAAGTAATTTTAATTATATAGTCGCATATTAACGGTAGATTTATGAATGTATCGGATATTGCCTGGTTCATTGAGGTTGGCGACTTTCTAATTACCCACTAAATAAAAAACTTAATCAAATTTAATATATCACATTCAAATTATACCCATGGTAATTCCCTAATTCGATTATACGCGTTCCTAAATTCTCGTATAGTATATAGGTTGACGTATCCAGTAAATAGTTATGACAGTCGGCCTCAAATTTCAACAGATTGTATGGACTGGGAATATAGGTTTGTTTATCTAATTTAACGACGTATGTAAACTGTGAAATATTGTCCTTGTTTGTTAAAAACCGCGTGGTTTTGGTTTTTTTTCTCCGATGTGCACATTCGTCACTGCGATGTAGGCCACACACGTGTTCCCCGTGGGGTATTTTTCTGCTACATTGAATATTTTGTGCGGTAACGGCACTGCAAAACCCCCTTTTAAACAAGCATTTATCTTCAATAGTAACTACGACGTTGAGTTGAAAATTTGTATTGAAATGTTTATCATTATTGTGTATAAAACAGTTAATTTGTAGAATTAATCGTTTTATTAGATTATTGATCATTGATCGATATCACTGTACTCGGCTACCGTAAAAATTTATAAATCAAATTTGTGGGCCGCGTTGGGGGCTTATATTAGAACCTGATTACTAATCATGAATGCCTCAATATCTTCTTGGTATACAAATTCGCGATAAATTCCAGGAAGGATACCACAGTATAGTTCACTTGCACAATTCAAAGTAACTTCTAAAATGGGTAGATTCGTGGTTGGGTTCAGTACCCGATTGTCGGCTGTTTTAAATTCTTTTGGTACAGTATCGTCCTCATCGATCCAATATTGAAGTTGTCCAACAATTTTTTTTCGATAAGTTAATAAATAACAATTCTTATTATAATCCAACTTATACAATTTTTCCAATTTGAGATTATTGTCTCTAATAGAAATCGAGTTAAGGTTCATAATACTTATAGTTTCTATATAACTGGTTAGTGTTTTTTTAGTCGTTTCGACATTCTGTATATTCGACATTATCGCATTTTTTTCTTTAATGGTTACAAAATGTTTATCGATTTCTTCGCGCTGAACTAATTCTTCATAGAGTTGTTCTAAAGATTCCTTTGTTGGAGACGACCCTATCATTGCCGACGAACTTTTTATTTTGCTTCGATCGGTTTTAAAAGACATTCTAATTAATACATTTAAATTTTTAATATTTTTTAATTTTACATGTTTTTTAAACTCCGTATGGTTTAAATTAATTTTTGAAATGATATCCGGGTCATTTTTTTGATAGTGATATATCATATCCTCCAAAGGATATTCGACTATTTTACCAAACGGTAAGTTTTTCAGATGTCCACGGCACAAACACATGTCATATACCGGACGCGAGCAGCGTTTATTAATATTGGGTAACTCTTGACCTACGACTGTCGATTTTTTAAAATCAGCGACACGTGCCATACAGATATTTTTTCCTATATTTATTTTAAACTTTACATGGATATTAAGGGTATGGAATATATATTGCTTATATAATTCTGCTAATAGTAATATGTCTTTATACATATCGTCATTATTGTTATTATTCATAATTAAATCATAAATCAAATTACTTTTGTTCAATATTGGCCAAGTAATCTAAATATATAGTTCTAATAATATCGATGTTGGGTGGGGTATTTGCAGGTGGTGTATTCGGAACACTACCGGGATTTTCCGAAAGGCCGCAACTCATGGATCCACCTAAATACCTTATGGAGTTTGATAATTTACAAGGGATATTGATGGGTGAGCTGGAGATTTTTATATGTGTTGATTCTGATGGCACAACTGACATATATAATCTAAATATAATAATTACTGGATTAAATATAAAATGTTTGGATTCAAAATGTTTTCTAATATTTTTGAAACCAGGAGTTTCTTATATATTGGACCAGCTTCATTGATAACGACGCCGTGTTGTTGTAATAGTTTGTTAAAGTGACGGTCGTCGATATAATTTAGTATAATGCGTTCCAGTTTGTTAGTTTGAAGTAGAAATTCCATATACTCCTCATTTGTATGTTCTATGATATTTGTTATAGGATTTATAGTGTATTTTTCCATTTGTAAATATAATTATAGATTATATTATTAAATATATAATTTAATACAGATTGGATAATTATATGTTTATTATATAATGTATACTGCAATAATAGACCCTATGTCCAATAAACCCATTGGTATTAATACTATTAACGGTAAACAACTCGTTCAAAAATATATTTTTCAGTATAATTCTCAATTAGTTGAATCAGTAATGTCTGGTGGTGGACGAAGGTCAAAAACTGTTGATAATCATCGGAGTCTTTTAAAGACGTTTAAAAAGAACTATTCCTCCGCTAAAATTTTAAATATACCCCTAATGAAAAAAGTGTATAAGGAATTGGACGATTACGTGAAATCGTTAAGTGTCTCGGAACATACGACGTTGTCAGCCGAAGTGGAAGCTATTGATTCGTTTTCGACGCATAATAGATATGATGGGAGTATACTATCCATTAAATTGGCGGGATTAACAACAATCGTGAAAAAACTGATACATTCGCCGAAACCAACTAATGACAAATCAAAACGCCTAAATCCATTCCGGCCAAGTAAACGCTTTAAGAAAGTAAAACCTGTTAAGAAAAACGGAAAGCTAAGTTGTTTGGGTGACTATAAAGTCGTAAAAAAATTAGGCAACGGGGCTTTTGGTAATGTCTATTTAGTTAAAAAAAAGGGCGACGGAAAAAAATTATATGCCATGAAAGCACAGATTGTTGGAGCTCCAGTAGGTAATTCTTTAGAAAATATAGGTCGTGAAATCCAAATTGGTACAATGATCGGTAAAAAACATTTAGGACCAATGATTTTTGATAGTTTTATATGTAAAACTGGAGACTTGACTACAGTATTTATAGTAATGCAACATATGAATATGGGAACTGTGGCAGAATTTTCACAAAAACACCTGGTACCGGGTGAGTTTATAAAATTACTTCGGCAAAAAATAGCTAAAATGCACAATATGCACATTGTCCATGGTGACCTTCATATGGGAAATGTATTAGTCAATGAAGAAAATGGTATATTTGTTCCATACCTTGCTGATTTTGGATTAAGTAAAAGTTTTATTGAAGCTGGGTTCGACCGGTCTAGTTGGGAATCGGACCCTGAATGGATAGGTGACTTAGTCTGGAATAACCATACCCAGCTAATTTTACGCATCATCATTTTATCTGGTTTGTTTTAAATGACACTCCACTAAACGCGTATTTGTTTAAAGTGATTATTTATATAGTTATAAAATTTTTATTTTTATGACAATATATATATTAATGTTTCAAAATAAAAAACCCGTTCTGAATGAACCAATTAACGACGAAGGTGATTATCATGACAAGTTTCAGCAAATGACGCAAAGTACGCAACGCCCGCAGAGTATGCAAGTCCAAGGCGTCCCCACGAATGTCAACCAGTTTACATCCAATTGGGAACCGTCCGTACAATTTAACAATAATACGCAGGGTTTAGTAAAAAACTACATTGACTCTTTCATTAAATGGGATAATTCTCCATTCTGTTCACCAGAACAGCTCAGGGAAATACATTTATTAATCGACGAAATTAATAAATATCGCTTAAATGATTCGAATAATCTAAAGGTTTCCACAAAGTTAACCTCTTTACAGAACCGTTTAGAAAAATTTAAAAACTATCCTACTGATAAGCGTATTGAAGCTTTAGTGGCTACGTATAGTGGTAATAAAGACGTTCATAAAAAGTCTGAGGCGTACACCATAGTGCAAGAATCCTTGGCTAATAAATTAAACGACATTAACACTAATGAAAAAAATATTAAGCGTGCTGAATTCAGTTTTAACAAGAAACGTGTCTTCGGGGAGGCTGCTCAGGACTTGGCAAATTTAACACATCTCCAGTATATACAGTCGTCTATAAATACTGACCAGGAGGTACACGATATTGAAGTGGCAAAGTCCGCATTGGTTTCCGCATTAAAGACCCAACTCCAAAACACGATATCAAACACCCGTACTGGTATAAAGCATTCGCGTAAAAAATTATTTGTCTCTGATTCGACGAAGGTTAAATGTCAGGAAGACTCCGTTAATAGGATATTAAATATCTTTAATCTGGATATTATATTCGGGGATTCTATTAAAGACCCCTCGGCTAAAAGAAATATTGGACTTGTCATTACTGGGAATTCTGATAATTTTACACTTAGTGTAAAAATTACAGGATTGAGTGCCACGCCCGAGATTTTTAAGATTATGGTCCCACGCTCGATATTCATAATAGATCTTCAGTCACAATTACAATCCCGAGACGTTGACGTCGATTTTGTTATATCGTCTTTAGCGAATGCTGGTGAAAAACAAACGAAAGAATACTACGACGATTTTGTAAATTATATATTATCCTTTGTGGACAATTTGAATAGCCCTCGTGAAAATAATACGACACCGTTCGTTTTGGCTGACAAAAATAATAACCCCACTAAAATATTAGGCTTTCGGGATGAAACCTATATTGTAAACGAGGCTCAGGATCGGCAGTATATTATAGTTAAAATATATAATTTCGAAAGTTTTAAGGTCGTTGACGCCTATAACGGGGATCCGATAAATATAACTGCCAGTTTAGAAATTTCAATTCTTCCCCGCCACCGTGATAACCCTAATATTACTTTTGGTGGGAATAATGAAGATTATATTAAAATTACTGAATACCCGCTTAAAAGTGCAAATGCTAAAAAATTCGGAGTCTTAAATATTATACGCGAGCACCGTAAAATTTTGGAAAATCAGGTTTTATTCCCAGAAGTAAGTTTTTGTTCTATATTATAATAGCTTCTTCTTAAAATTATCGATTAGAGTTTGGTTGGCACTATCAAAATTATTGAATTTACCTATTAATATATTCAGTGTTTTTAAAAACTTAGCGGTATTTTTCGGAGTGTTGTCGTCGGTAAAGTCTTCATAATAATATACAAAGTAGCTATAGTAGTTTGAGACACTAAGATTTATTATAATGGGGTCAGTTGTTTTCAAGGCACGCGTTATGGATGACTTTAAATAACCAAGTTTTTTGGTAAATTCCATGTACGTATCTGGTCGCGGATAATTTTTTATTACATTAAAAAGCATATTCTTGGATTTTTTGGTTTGTAATAATTGAACCTTATCCGACCGCATATTTTTACACCGAATCATTTTTTCTCTTAAATAACACACCATTGACAGTCGGTTAAAATACCAATTATTTACGATCTCTCTATTTGACCACTTGCCTATTATATTAGTATGTTTAGGTTTAAATTCAGTGTTACAGTGCCATTCGTGGACATTCATTGCTAAAAAATCACCGGGTTGTACGTTTATGGCTATCCCATATTGTGGGAATCCTGTATAACAGCCGTCGTAGTCATTTTTATTGGTAGGGTCCTTCAGCACTATAAGATTTCCAAATCCTTCTACTAAATCCCCAGCGTCTCTATGGAGAGCAGTGCGCCACGAATAATTTATGGTGACCGTCGAGAATGAAGTTCCATCAATAGCAAATTTATCCACAAGCTGAGCCTGTTTATACTGTATTTTGTATCGTTCGGGTGTTAATTTCTTAAATTGTTTATCACACACTTTTATGAATGGTAACACCATTTGCCATATTTCTGGGTGATCCCTGTTAAAGGCTGTTAAGCGACATGGCGCCCCCTTACCCTTAAGATTTCTATCGGGGCGATCGAAAAAACCAATTATATTTGACGGTGATAAATTTGAGGTGGCTTGTTTACTTAAAATCCCTGTCTTGGTCGATTTAAAACGTGTTCTAAATTTTCCAGGAGTTACCAAATCTCCAATGTAATTTGCTAATTTATTACGGTCAAGTTCGCCCGCCGACGCACCGCGATTTTCGTGAGTTTTTTTGGCAGCGGTTTTTAACTGTTTGGCGATTTCCATCCCATGCTCGACGTCTAAAACCCCCTTTCTGAATTTTAAAAGTAGGTCGCCGGCGTGGGTATATACATCGGTATCGGAATTTAAGATTATGGTGTAATGGCTTTCGTCAAAATATTCGCCTTCTTTGGAGGATATTTCTTTATCGGTCATAATTGGTTTGACGCGTAATTTTTTTGTCATATGATATAAGCTCCTATAATAATTTTAGTAATAATAGTTACTATAAAATCATAGATCAATCAATAATTCTATGTAAATTTAATATCTAAACGTATTGGTAATGCTATATTACATAATATGGCCGAAAAAATTTTAAAACAAATTATCACGGATTTGTGCGCCCTAAAGGACGGAGCGCCTGGTGGACGCCAACATATGGATAAGGATTGTTTATTTATTCGCCCAACGGGAAACCCCTTAAATTTAGAAGAATGGGACGAAATGATGAATCGGGAAGATGTTGATATTATTCAGAGTAAATTGATTTCTATAAATAAATTACAAGTGGTCGACGAAATGGCATATGCTTGCTATACGGCTCATAGTGAATTTAACATCGACGGTGAAACCAACGACGACATTGCAGTTTTCTCAGCGGTCTTTAATAAGATTCTACCATGCTGTTTGGACGATGGTGGTGAGGCAACCGGTGATAGTGACGACGACAACGTTGGTGTAATGGACATTGAACCCCCAGCCGAAGGATATAAATCCAATTATCGCGGGGTAAGGTGGGGAGATGGCGATGATAACGAGGGGTGGTTTATTCACATATATCTGAAAGGCGAGAAAAACATTATTGGTCCATATCCAACGGAATTACTCGCGGCCAAAAAATATGACCGTGTGGTAATAGAACACCGTGGTGAAAATACCAAAGTCAATTTCCCAAAAAATACCGAGAAATTATGGAAAGTAATTCACATTCAGCGTTCTACTGGGAGAACTCCAGATTCAGAGCTCCCCTTCGAGGTGGAAGTTTGAATAATTAAGAGAAACCTTTAAGCCGATGATAAATTTTGTTTTATCGGCGACTCCATTTTGCCTTGAAAAGGCCTAATTTAGTAAAATACATTTAAGACTTAAATATATTTTATTGTTAATTGACTCACCAATGTAATCACCTCATTATAATAGAGAAAGGTCACTATTTTGTCCAAAATGATCCAATGTATATGTATAGGAAGGCTGATTTCGGGTCAAGATATGGATATTTTTCCTCATTTTAAAGTTTCTATGGTGTAACTATCATTTCGGTATTAAACCGAGTCAAGTATGAGTCACAATAAAGTGTAATTGTTGATAGGCTTTTACAATGTGGGAATATATCGGACTATCCTTTGAATATAATGAATTAAACGATTTGTATTTATTTAGTAGTGAACCGATTGTATAAGCCTGGGTAGTAAGCAAACCAACTGGATCGATGTCTTTTTGTGATAAATTATTTTGTAGGATACATTGTTTTTCCTGCAACGTAAATAAAGTATTATTATATTTTATAATACTGGTCCTCCCAGGGGCTGTGACATTGGAATGATAAATGTTCCTATTATTCGTTTCATATATGGGGGTCGAATTAAGGCGATTGTCGTTTTGAATATGATTGCTATTATTTAAATTCATATAGTATAAACTTCGATTATGTGGATTTGCTGGAGTTTTGGGGTATTTAGTTTTCGACGATCGGTGTTTGGGTTGTGATTGTGGTTGTTGGTGTGATTGTTGGTGTGGTTGTTGGTGTGGTTGTTGGTGTGATTGTGGCGTAATGCTATTCTGGGGATCGTTATTTTCTAAATGGTGTTGATATAGGTTTGGGTTAAATGTACCTTGTCTCATTTCGGTCTCTCTTTCCATTAAAACACCAACATCTGTTTGAAATCGTTCGTCATCGCGCGAACGAATTGCAAATTGCGACGATATATTATAGTCCGGTTCGATAAAGTTTGCAAAATATTGATGGCGACTGATATCGGAATTTATTTTTTCTTGTCCACCAACGATATATAACAGTTCATTTTCATTAAAGTCAATTAATTTATTAGGCCCTTTAGCAGTTTTTTGAAACATATAAGTATATAATATTAGGATATTTTCTTTATAAATTTGATTAAATATTTAATTAAAGACCTATCTTTATTATTAAATAATGTGTGGAATCTTTGCATATTTGGATAGTGAACGAGAATTAGATGACAGTAAACTGGGTCAGTTGCGTAAATTTGGAATGCGGTGTCAACACCGCGGCCCAGATAATACTGATAGTGCAGTTATTAACAATAACATCTATTTACTGTTCCACCGTTTAATGATTAATGATATGAGTGATCGTGGGAATCAACCACTTCGTCACCCAGAGGATTCAAACCTCACGATAATTTGTAATGGTGAAATTTATAATTATAAAGCGTTGGCTGAAGAAAACGATTTTAATTTATATTCCACAAGTGATTGTGAAATTATACTGCATATGTATAAAAAATTTGGCATCCAGGAAACCGTCGCCCGTTTAGACGGCGTCTTTGCCTTTGTGCTCGTCGACAAGACTGCTGACGAAGTTTGGATCGCACGGGACCCTATCGGGGTACGCTCGCTGTTTATTGGTGAAAGAGACTCCGCGCTATGCGTCTCCAGTGAAATGAAATCTATGGTTGACGCAGACACTTCTTTAGTTGACAACATTCGACAATTTCCACCAGGGAATTATTATAATGTAAAAAGCCAGGAGTTTACTCCGTTTTATTCGTACGATTATCCAACTAATCCGTCGACGGACTGTGACGCGATTATGGCGAACATTAAACGGCTCTTATTTAAAGCGACTGAGAAGCGTTTATTGAGCGATCGTAAGATTGGGTGTCTCCTATCTGGTGGGTTAGATAGTAGCCTTATTGCTGCTATATTGTGTAAATTTTACCCACCAGAAGATTTACAAACATTTTCAGTCGGACTGGCGGGTAGTGAGGATTTAAAATATGCCCAGCTTGTCGCCGACCACTTGGGTACTACACACCACGAAGTAGTAGTAACGGAAGAGGAAATGTTGGGGGCCTTGAGTGAAGACATTTATATGATAGAGTCCTACGATACCACTACGGTAAGGGCCAGCACACCAATGTATATTCTATCGAAATACATTCGGGACAACACCGACGTGGTAGTTATTTTTAGCGGAGAAGGGAGTGACGAAAGTTCGGGAAGTTATATGTATTTTCATAATGCTCCAGATAAAAACTCATTTAAGGACGAAACCGTGCGGCTAATGAAGGACTTGTGTTATTTTGACGTTTTGCGCTGTGATAAATCTACTGCTGGAGCTGGTTTGGAAGTACGAGTGCCCTTTTTAGATAAGGCTTTCTTGGAATATTATATGGCAATTGATCCAAAGCTTAAAATGCCCAAGACATTCGGTATTGAAAAGCACCTTCTACGTAAAGCCTTTGATTCTGAGAACTTGCTTCCTTCCGAAGTGCTATGGCGAGTGAAGGAAGGGATGTCCGACGGTGTTTCTGGGAAAAAAAAGGCCTGGTATCAGATAATCCAAGATAAAGTGGGAAATGATATGAGTGACCGAGAATTCGCCATACTACAGGGGAAATATTCCCATAATGTTCCTAAAATTAAGGAAAGTATGTATTACCGCGAGATTTTTGAGGAGAATTATGAAAATTGTGCCACTACTATACCGTATTACTGGTTGCCGAAATGGAGTGGCGACGTTAGTGAGCCATCCGCCCGAGTTTTAAAATGCTATACGTCCAGTTAAAGGTTTGAAATACTATTTTCTAAAAAGTCCACCAAATAAGTTTTTTTTTTGCTGAGTATAATCGCGTTTTAGGAATGCTTGGTAATTTTTAGGATAGTGATTTGCTACATACTCAGTCATATTAGTAGTTCCCATGGATGTATTACACCCACTACAAATGGGTAGTATATTATCCAGAGTGGTTACCCCACCATTGTATTCGTATACGACATGACCACCGTGAAATTCGCATAGTAAAATTTCAATGTCTCTACAAACAATGCATTTAGATTTACCAGAAGCTAATCCTATATATTTGTCCCAAATTTCTCTTTTTAATTTTTTTGGGACGCATTTTTTTTTAACTTTGCGGGTTTTTTTAATAGTTCGCCCAGTCTGTTCCTCAACTATTTTTCGCGCCCAATCATAACCATATCGCTCAGATACTTGAAATTTATACAATCCCAGGAATAAACCCGATTTACGGGCTTTTTCGTACATTTTATCCGTTACTTTAAAAGGATCAGCCTCTTTGGTACGGACCCAAGAAGATAATTTAGTATTATAATTGGAAATTATGGTATTTAATTGCTGTACCGTCTTAATTTCGGGTATTTCGGAGCATATATAGGCCAATGTTTCTTGGAAATGATTAAAGAATATGTGGGGTCTTCTGGAACGCGTTGTTTTAGACCAAATATGAGGATATCTTACTTGAAATTCACTGGCAACATTTTCAGGAAGCTTCTTATCAACTGAATGGAACTCTGAAAAATCCGGCAATGGGGTGTTTTTATTTATCATAGTGTAATTCTCTTCCAATTCTTCTTGAGAAGACACGTTAACCATTAAGATATAAAACGGGATGTCATGTGAATAGTCTTCATATAGACGCTCCAGGGCTGCCATACGGTGTTGCCCGTCAATTAATAAATTGGTGTCATTCCAGTGGTGAATATTAATAGGACCCGATGCTGTAAAATTAAAATGTCTATGGATTTTATGAAATTCTAAATGAAATTTCACAATTTCCCCCACCTTTGCACTATCTACAATTCTCTGAAAATCTGGCTTTATAATACATAGTTCGGCCAGTTCAGACGTTTTAATACATTTTATATAGGTATTATCCTGTGAAATTTCCGTCATTAATTCTAATCAATTCTAATTAATTCTAATCAAATTAAATTAATTACAAAAAAATAAACCCTTTTTAGATTTATTTTTTTCTCTTTTACACTACATACCGTTCGCATTGCACAACTCCTTAGCGGCCTTCTTCTCAGTCGCCAGCGCCTTCAACGCAACGTACCGCGTCGCTTCCGTGGGTTTCGCCGAGCCGTCATCGCGCCCTGGCGAGTGGTGCCAGCAGCCTCCACTTTTCCCTCTACTGTAGGGTCAATACCAACACGATTGACGCCATACGCAGCAACCTTCTCCTCCTTCCGAAACGACCTAATAATGGCCAACTCGCGGTATAACTCCAACTGCTCTTCCCCAGCCTTCTCGACGAGTGTCTCCAGCTGAACAATCCTCCCATTGATCTCATTCACCCGTGCAGTCAACATTTCTAGTAGTAGTGACTAATAAAGCCCTTATAATATAATATCATTATCAATATGGGTAAATCAAATTTTTGTAAAGTCGGTGTTTAAACGTCCAACGGTATAGCATA